>Ga0114957_1002284_pt1 | contig 18606 bp, 19 predicted proteins | sample BantaG_FD_87175 | JGI IMG/M metagenome (GOLD analysis project Ga0114957, IMG submission 87175) | Marine algal microbial communities from Bantry Bay, Ireland - BantryBay_4 metaG | ecosystem: Host-associated > Algae > Red algae > Unclassified | place: Bantry Bay, Ireland | collected 2014-11-21 | reverse complement strand
TGACCAGAAAGAAACCGCAGGCCTAGCTGGGGCTAAGCAGAGGATTTCTTGACCTGAACAAAATTTAAAAATGAATGAAAATGGTGAGTAATTTAGGGCATTATTTGATGGAATTGGTATTATAAGCTGAGATAGGACCTTAAGTGACTAGATGAAAAGTCTACAGCCCCTATAATTTTTTGGGGAGAAACATGCCTGAGTTCTTTTTATATTCTATATATTCATGCTTTAGCTCACTTCTTAAAAAGCCTTTCTCCTCTTTAAGGGCGGCATAAACATAGACCACGAACAATATACAACTCACCAATACTACAAGTGGATTAGGTAAACACAGGCCCACACCAATATAACATATCAAGTAAGAGGTATAAAAGGGATGCCTTATGTACTTATAAATACCTTTAGCAAAAATTTTATTATTATCTATATTTCCATGAATCGCTGCTAGCTTATACCCATTTAATGATTTTACACTTAGCCAATACACTAGTAACGATATTAAACTTAGTACTATACCCACAGGCAATAAATACTCATTAAACTGCTCAACAGCAAAGAAAAAGTAATAAGGGACGAGGTTCCACAAGAATATAGATAAAAGTTTCAGTATGAGTCGCTCAGTTTTTCTAGTGTTTTCAGTTACTTTAAAAATAAATAAACTTGAATGCCAAAAGGATAGAAAGCATAGATAGGTTACAAGGAAATATGACCATAAAATAAAATTTTTACCAATAAATAGTTCCAAGCTTCCTCAATATTAAAATCTGTATTACGCTATTATCTTATTAGTCATAGGAAATCGCAATTGAATTCTTTATTTAAAAAAATCAAACTTTTCAAATCAATATTAGTTTATTTGTGGAACCCTAAAAATGTAAGCTCTGTTTTAAAGCTTGGTAATTCTGTTTCAGCTCTGACTGATAATCAGTTAACTATTAAAAACTTAAAGTCCACACCAAAAACAAAAAAGCTCCTCGAAAGTAAGTATGGGACAGAAAATTTTGACTTCCCTCTCTTGCACACATTACCCCCTAAATCCCTAGGCCATACTTTTGCAAATTATGTTAAAAGTAATAACCTAGACCCAAAATTCTATGACAAGCATACAAATGACCTCGAAAGATCTGATTACTCCTACCTTGTTTATCGCATGAGAAAAACTCATGACATTTGGCATATAGTTACAGGTTTTGACACCTCTGAAGCAGGAGAGGCCGGCCTCATTGCTTTTTATTACGCCCAACTCAGAACCCCTTTATCAAGGCTAATAATCTGCCTCTCCTTCATTCACTTTTTATTACGCTACCCTAGTGATATGCCAAAGCTCATGAATTCAATATCCAGAGGCTGGCAATTAGGAAAAACAGCCAAACCACTCATTGCAGTTAAGTGGGAAGAAATTTTTGACCAACCCCTAATTCAAGTACAAAAAGATTTAAAATTAGCCCCAACAGAGCTGAGCCCGCATTTAGGGCTATAATGCCAATCCCATTAAATAATGCCCTAAATTAGTCTTCAGTTTTATTTAGGTTTAATTTTTGTAACCAGAAAGAAACCGCAGGCCTAGCTGGGGCTAAGCAGAGGATTTCTTGACCTGAACAAAATTTAAAAATGTATGAAAATGGTGAGTAATTTAGGGCATTATTTGATGGGATTGGTATAAGTTAAAGACTCAAAATGGAGCTACGTATGGAATTTTTTCAAAAAGCCATACCTTATTGAACACTCACAACTTAAGCTTATAATATAATAATGTCTGAACTTTGTTTAAACTCTCATTCTGCTGTGAAATCAACTCTTAAAATGATTGATAATTTTTCTGATATTTTAAATATCAGTATTATTGACCAGACATCAATAAACACCACTCAATCTATAAATTATAGTAAGGTATGGGCTCACAGAGAAAATTACTACTATGCTAATGCCCCCCATCTATTACAACCTAGCGAAAGAGAACTGGAGTCTAAACTTGATCACAGAGGTATCATTTTTATGGTATCTAATTTAAGTTCCACTCTAGCTTCATTAAGGCTCATACAGCGTCCATTTGAAATTGAAGACTATGAGTTTAACAGTATTGATTTTAACTCTTACTCCAATTACTGGGAGATCGGTCGCTTAGTTACCTCTCCTGAGCTTGACCATATTGCGCTGGCCCTGATTGTTCAATACTTACTCTGCTTTGCTGGCTTAGAACTATTTTCATCTAAAGGGTGCAAGGGATTAATCGGTATTTGCAAGCCTATCAACACTCGGTTTTTTTCAAAATTTGGCATGGCCTCATCACAAGATATTTACTGTAAAAATAGAAACTTAAACTATAAAATGCTTCATGGTGATATAAACGATATTTTAAACTCAACTTCTAAAATCATTAAACATGAAAGCCGCATCAGAAGCCGCTTAACATTTTTGACGGTATAATGATGGAACAAAAAATTAACTTTCTTAAAATTTTAGAAAAAATATTTATTGCTTTTCCTATTTTTCATTTTATTACAGTTATTTCATTTCTTTCATTATTTATAATAGAGCATAAGCCTATTTGGGCTCTATCAACTCTTCTTTCCGTGTATGTTTTACCAGTACTTATATGGCGCTTACTTTTTTTAAAAATTCCTGAAGGCAAACAACATATTGGCAAAAAATCAAAGCTTGGCTCTAGCTGGCTAATATCTCATTATATCCAATATTTATTTATACTCTTCCCTGCTTTTGAAAAAGCCCTCCTTCTCATTCCAGGTGCTTACAGCTTATGGCTTAGGCTCTGGGGGAGCAAAATTGGCAAAAGTGTTATATGGGCCCCTGTGATGTCTATACATGACCGCCCACTCATAGAGGTGGGTGATTATGTAATTATTGGAGGACATACTAATATTGCCTCTCATTTTTTAATTCGCCAAAATAACACTTTAAACTCCTATATCAAAAAAGTGAATATAGGCAGCAAAGTAATCATTGGAGCCGAGTCCTCTTTAGGGCCGGGGTCTAATATAATCGATGATAGTTTTTTACCTGCTCATAGTCGCGCACTCATGGGTCGAATCGAAAGAGGACAGTTTGGAAAAACCACAAGAACATAGCATGCTTTGCCCGAACTTAAGTTCTGATGACAGTATAACCACACTACTTAATAAGCTAACTAGTAGCAGTAGTAATAGCTCCTATACTGAGCAAATATATTGGCAAGCAGACCATTACAACCTAACTAGCTCTAAACTTTTTAACTCTCTTAGTGAAGAGCAACAACATGAGACTGTTTTGCGTTTAAATAAATGGAGCCTTGAGCTCATCTACTTTATTGAGAAGTTTGGCCTTAATTATGGTGCAAAAATGATTTTAAATGCAGAATCTGAAGAAGAAAAATCTTTATATTCATTATTTGCAGCCGACGAAGTCAGACATAGAACTCTCATTGAACCATTCCTGCTACAAGGCAAACCAACTGACACTAATATACACCCACTACTTGGTTCATTAGCAACTTGCTTATATGAAGGCTCAAAAGAAACCATGACGTTTACTATACAAGTCATCCTCGAGGGCTTTGGACTTATGCACTATAGTAATCTGAAGGCCTCCTGCACCAATAGTGACCTCGCACATGCGTTTCACCTTATTTTAAAAGATGAAGTGAACCATCACGGCATGGGAGTGGCTCTTACTAAAAAGAATAAACTCTCTGCCAAGCAAAAAAATGAAGTGGTGCAAATGACCTCTTTATTTGTTAGGTCATTAATAGATGCCCAGTGGGTTCTAAAATCAATCTCTGAAACTACCGGCGGTCTAACAAGCCAGCAGGAGAATGAGTTTAAAAAAGATATTCTTTGGTCAAAAAGCCAAGCCTTAAAGGTCGATAAAATGTCTCAGCTTATCCGCAAGACGGGCTCTAGTGATGTTCATGATGCCTTAATCAAAAAGGGCGCTTTTCAGCTCTAAACTCACTTATAAGCTATTATTTGCCAGATTGTATTTTTTACTCGATAGGCTAAATTATGAGCTACATCTACCCCACTTAAATTTAACCAATATGTACTTTTACCATTAATTACAGTTACTTATGCTTTGGCACTGACGTTGCTTTAAAGTTCTATGTTCAATGTGATGAAATTAAATAATTAAACAAGGAGGACTTTATGTCTTTAAAAAAAGTAAGTACGTTAGTAGCAGCCACTCTTTTGGCTTTAGGCTTCACTGTAAGTGCAAACGCTGAAAGCCCAGTATTAAAACTAGGCCAAACTGACTCTCAAAAAATGGAATCTATTTATGACTCTTTAAAAGAGAAGTCTTCAGCTGTCGCTGACCACTTAGACCTATCAATGGCTGCTGGTGTAGTTGTTTACGCAATTGACAGAGCTGGTGTATCTGCTGAAGGTTCAATTAACCTTGGTAAAGGTGTTCGTATTGGTTGTGAAGGTGAGTACACTTTAAGCGACAGTAACGGAACTGAAGCTCATGAAGCCATGACTTGTTTTGGTCAATTAAAAGTAACTAAAATGATTTCACTAAGACTTGGTGCTGGTGAGACTCAAGATGACACTGCAACTTATGAAACTGTTTATATTAAAAGTATCATCGACTTAAAAGATGAAGCTTCTAAATTAAACCTACAAGTTGAAGTTGGCGCTGTTAGAAACACTAACAAAGACGACGATTCTGATGAAGACACTCAGTTTGTTCTTGGTCTTAAAAAAGTTTTATTCTAATTAATAAAGAATTATTTAAAAAAGCTAGGCCTACCGCCTAGCTTTTTTTTTTGCATCTTAACCTGAAAGATATTTAAGCGACGACTATAGTTCGCTATAGTTAAATTTATTTTTTTAAATTATTATATTTGTTTTGCTGCTCACTGATCCAGTCTTGATAGAACGGTACATAAGCTGCGAATAAAAATTGAGTTTTACAAAAAGCACCCTCTTCAAACTCAGGTCCTATAGTGTTGTTTACGCCAACAAGTAGAGCCTCCCCGTTATCAATAATATAAGTGGTTCCACCAGAGTCACCAAAACAAGCTGAGCCTGAGGCATTATTTTGCACTAACAGTAATCCAACATCTGAAAACTCACTAGTTGCAATCGATTTAAAGTGCTTTAATACCCCAGAACCTCTTGAACCATCTTGACCAAAGCCGGCAACGGACACTTCTAAAAATTCTTCACTAATATCACCGTCAGTAGCCATTTCCATAGGCTCAAAGCCCTTTGGCAGCCCACCTTCAAAAAATATTACAGCAATATCTGGAGATCTTTTTTCAGCTTCGTCATAATCTTCGTGGACAGCCATCGCTGTCACTTTTCTTTCCTTCTCACCAATACCAAAGTTTATCATACCAAAAGATGACTGGCAGTGGGCAGCTGTTAGAATGGCATTTTCAGATATTATAGTTCCTGAGCACAAACTATGCCCACTTAACTTTACTACGTGCTTTGTATGTATAGAGCTATTACTTGATGCTTTTCCACTGACTACAAACAAGTCATGGCTTGCTGCTACTGGTAGGTCTAAGTTACTAAGGTTTATTGAAGATGCCGAAAGTGCCACACAGTAATTAAGTACGAGAAAAAGTATTAATAGCTTCATAACGCTCCAATATTTAATTGTTTGTCTTGATTATGGAGTAGTTGATACTAAAGAGATGAGCAACTTTTACGGAAAGTTTTAAGCAAATGTAAGAACCACCTGTAAACTACTTAAATAAGGTGTAGATAGTACAAAAAAGGACCTATGTTATTTTTACTAAGGTGCATATGTGTTAGATGGTGCTGTTGCATGTTAACTGGCCACAATTCATCAGGGCTATGCCTAGCCGTCAAGGCAGTCTGAAGCAGTTCAATTATCTTTTCTAGTTTGAGCTTTGCTCTTTGCGAATATTTTTTTCATTACGAACTACAGCTTTTTCTATACACTTTTGCCCATCAAAATACTGGTTTGGGTCTATGTATACGAACCTGGGGTTTTTGGAGCTTTTTTCATCAGTAAAGTTTTTTTCATCAGACCCATTTTCGTAATAGACAACACGCCCGTCCAATAAAAAACTTGGGTAAGAGTTTGAGGTATCGGAATCTTCATTGACACTAATACTTTGCTTAGTGTTTCTATCATAAATAATTACTTGTGCTGAGCCGTCACTTCCGGCGATAATTTCCTCGGCACTACTTGCCATGCCGGTAAAAGCTATTCTGCTTGGGCCTTCGCCTCGTGGGTGATCAAAATTCACTTTTGATCCTCTAAAATCAATAGTGTCAGTTTTTGTACAGGTATTATCATCATTGTTAATTTTAAAAATTGAAACGTTCGCGCCCAGCTCATGATCAATTAGTGCTAGCTCAGTACCGTCTTTTGACAAAATAGGGTTTGCGGCATTTACCGTGGCTTCAAAGCTTTCGATCTTATCTGCGATCGTGTAACAGCCTAACTTGCCCATTTTCAGTTGCTCCGCTTTTGGAAAGTCCTTTATATTTTCGAGCTTGTTACACCTGAGGAATTCTTCTGACTCCTCTACTACTGTCATTTCGCCTTCTAGCCTATTCATTTTTAAATTAAAGTTTTCTTTTCCTAATTTTGAATATCTAGAGCCCATATTTCCCATCTTCTTACCTAGCAAAGCTGGTTGCTTAAGCACGACTTCACAACCAAGGCTTAGCCATTCTTTCTTGTGTTTTTCTAAATGCAGTCCATTATCTAAAGTTCTCTCAAAGGCGCTATAATCATCACCTTCTGCTTCAGGGTTTACTTGTTCAAATTTTTCATACGCATTCATAACCCTATACATACGCTGATGGGTTAAGCTGATACATGCTGGATAAGCCTCTTTATCTTTTTTTGATAAATTTAATAAGTTAACACATAATGGGTGGGAACTTGTCTTAGTCTTTATTTTATTAGCATCTATGGAATAAGTTTTAGAAGTTAACCCATTCCATCCCATAACTCTAAACTCACCATCAGTTAGACCATTCCTCTTAGTCATAGCCGCCGAACTATAGTACTCAGCAAAGTCCTCATCAAAATAGACCGATTTTGCATCCGGCCCCAGCTGTAATAAGTCACTGAGTTTATAAAATTTAGTACCACCATCATCAAGTGGCGATAAAATAAAATCCCAATTTGGCTCTATTGCATACGACTCTATTCTTAATGGAGTTTTAACGACTCGAACATCTACTTCACCATTAGGTTTTTTTTTACTCAAATCAACAAGTATTGTCGATGGCGGACTATAAGTAGTCATTAGTGCATACTTACCATCAGGACTAAAACGAACATACTCTAACTCTCCTCGTAAACTCTCAGGTAGGACCAATTATGTTTTTTTATCGATACACAGTGCTGATTGAGCACTGTTCACAACAACATTAAAAAAAAGAACTATATATAATAACTTAAACATATTTTTTCGCCTATAAATTTAGTAAGTTTGATATTTTTTTTAAGTAGGCCTTGGGTTCAAAAACACCAACTAGCAGTTTATCATTGATTCGACCTTGATTAAAAATAAAGGTTGTTGGGCTATGAGATATCCCTCCCCGCATTTTAAGTTCAATAGAGTTTAATCGTGTATATGCAGCTTTAGGCAGTTGAATATAGTTTCTGAAACTCGAAAGCTCCCTATGTTTCATACCGGAGGCCATTAAAGGGACCCACTTCAACTTTAACTTCTTTGCTATTTGATAATGTTTTTTGTACTGAGTGAATGAATATGTATTACCTGGAGACCAAATATAAATTAAACCTTTCTTATATTTTTTTATTAATTCCACTAGATTTTTATCATTAAACCCACTTTTTGATTTAATATTTTTATTTTTATTTGCTATTAATTTGCAGTCTTTATTGGTAAATAAAGTGGTTACTATTTTATAATTAGAAAATAGTTGAAATTCAATTTTATCCTCTATCTTTTGCAATAAAGCCCACTTACCTAGCTTCTTCGTAGGGATTTTATAGACCATCTCACCATATTTATTAGCCGTAAAAGCCGAGATATTGGACCACACTATATTGCTTTTTTTAAATTTTTTGGCAATTTCTTTTTGGCACAAATCCATATTATTTTGACTTAATTTTGCATGAGTCGGGTGAATAAAAATAAATATTAAAATACAAAACAAAAATCTCATATTCTAATTATAAGTGACCACAACCATGGGTCAACCTACCAAAATAGGCTCACCCTTGGTCTAGTAATAATTGAGGTTTAAATAACTGTTAAATGGACTCTAATGATTGTTACTCTGGGTCAATGCAGATCAATAGTGAAGCAACCCCTGCAACATGTATTGAACTCTAATTTTATGTTTTAATAAAAAGTGTACGGATATTTTTTTTTGGGACATAGGGCGCATTTTTTTATAAATAACACTCTTGAACTAGACCTAGCTCAATTAGTAACGGTGTATTTAAGTTTTATGGTATTCACGATTGACTGATTAGCTCAACTTTTAGCCACTTTTTCTTATCTATTGCGTACTCAACGTCGAACTCTTTTGAATCAGGAAAATCAGGGCTTACAAATTTTCGAACAAATTGTAGCCCAACCTTTTTCATAACTTTTTGAGAACCTATGTTTTTCTCCATTGTGACTGCAAAAACCTCTTCTATATCTAGCTCTTCAAAGCCTTTTTTAACAAGAGCTAAAGAGCCTTCAGTAGCATAACCAAATCCCCAAAACTTTTTCAGAAATCTGTAACCTAGCTCAATTCTTTTAACATTTTCGGGATCACTCTTACTTGGCCTAAAATGAAACCACCCCATAAACTGCTTACTCTCTTTTGAATAGACAACCCAAAACCCAAGTTTTCCATTATGTTTTTTTAATAATGTGACAGTTCTTTTGAGATAGTCTCGAACCTCGTCAATACTTGATGGCTTTCCATTAGTTAGATATTTCATAACCTCAGGGTCACTGTCTAAATCCAATATTATATCTTCATCCTGTAATGTAATTTCACGAAGGATCATTCTGTCAGTTTCTAAATAAATTTTCATTTGTACTATTTACCTAAACAGCTCCAAATTGTCTAGGTCTGGAAAAGCACAAGTAAACTCTCAATCTACATTATAAGATTGCCGACTTATAATGCACTCGAATAACTTTAGATGACATATATGTAAAATATTATCAACTCAAAGGGGGATTACACTCAATAAAGTAATATCTAAATGACTGATTGTTTAGCTCTACAACTAAAAGTAAAAATTTAACTATAGACGTTTTTGGATTCTTTCTATTTCAAAGATAATTTCGTGCAAACCATCTTTAAGACCATCCATTCTTGAAATGGCGCCATGAATGGCTTTAGATTTTTTAGTTTCTTTTTTCATTTTTTTAAGTGCTGACCTAGCGCCTTCTATAGAAAAGCGATCAGTATGTAGTAATTTTTTAATAATCATGGCTAATTCAACATCGCGTCTTAAATAAACGCGTTGATTGTTTTTAGACTTACGAGGTTTTAAAGCTTTAAACTCACTTTCCCAATACCTAAGTACATATGTTTTAACACCGACTAAGTCAGCGACTTCACCAATTTTAAATGCCATTTTATCAGGTATACTATTTATGACATTGGCAAACTCTTGGTCTGCTTCCACTAAATTTACGTTGTTCACTTGACGTGTTGATGGTGCCCAAGCTTGATCTTCTTTAGTTTCAAAAACCATATCATTCATATTAGAGACCTCATTAAGATGATGTTAAACAAATTGGCTTAGTCCTTCATCCCGGTAACATCTTCACCGTTAAGCAAACCTTTTAAAACCTGTGATGGCTTAAAGGTTAATACTCTTCTTTCACTAATTGTTATTTTGTCACCCGTCTGTGGGTTCCTGCCTGTTCTTGCTTTTTTCTCTCTAACAATAAAATTGCCAAATCCTGAAATTTTAACTTTCTCACCAGAACATAAAACATCTTTCAAAGAACCAAAGATAAGCTCCACAAGCTCTGAAGCTTCTTTTTTCGAAAAGCCAATTTTTTCATAAACTTTTTCAACAATATCTGCTTTTGTCATCGTTGATTGACTTACATTTTGACCGGCCATGGTGTTCTCCTTAGTTAGGTCTTCTTTAGTAGCGCAGGTTCCATCCTAGAACCCTTATAAACAGGCTATCAAGTTCTAAGATAATTTCAATGATTTTATTAAGTTATCCCCTTTACTAGAGGCCACAAAGCCTAAAAACCAAGCTATAGTCCAGTAACTCAGCACTTACTCCGATTTAGGCACCTAAATAATTGATAATGCTAGGTAAGCACAAACAACACCTAGTACTCCTCCAGCCAGAATATCACTGGGGTAATGAACCCCTACATAGTAACGAGATACTGAAACAAGCAGGGCCCACAAAGCAACCAACCAGCCCAGTGGGTGTCCACACAAGAGCAGTACAAAGCCGAAGGCCACAGACGCTGAAGTATGACTAGAAGGAAATGACTTATCTTTCACATGCCCATCTAGAACCTCTAAGTTTGGAGTACTTGGCCTCTTTCTCTTAAACATTAATTTTATAAAAATACCTGAAATCCATGCAAAAAAAGGTGCATAAAGGCAGCGAAAAAACAGCCCTTGTTCAGGTAAAAAATTAATACGGAAGTAATTTGTCAGCCCTAAAGCTAAAAACAATACAAACCAAGAATAACTATAACCAGACATTGTAAGAAGCTGCATGGGTTTATTTAGCCAACTTCGGCGCAAAAGAGATATACAGCTCATTAGTTTTTCATCAAAGCCTTGAATAGTATTTAATACTTTCATAACTACTCCTTAACTTAAATAACTAATCAGATTTTGATCTTACGAGAACTTTGCGTTCACTTTATTTAATATATCGCCATGTAGCTTTTTTATTACATCATCAGTAAGTGTTGTTTCCATATCCTGGAACAATACCTTATAGGTTAAGGAGTGCTTTCCTTCTGGCAATTTATCACCAGAAAATATATCCACCACTTCCACACTTTTGATTAAGTTTTTTTGCGTTTTAGTAATAAACTGTTTTAGCTCCTCTGAAGCAACAGTTTTATTGACTACAAACGAAAAATCTCTTTCCACAGCGGGGTACTTAGAAATCTCACTGAGCTTAGGCTTTTTAGGAAAAGACCTCATTAGTAACTCAAGGTTGAATTCAGCAAAAGCAACATCTTCTCTTATTTTACTTTCATCTTTAAGCTTCGGATGAATCTCCCCTATATAACCAATATTTTTTCCTTCAAAAAACAAAGTGGCTGTTTTACCAGGGTGCAAATACGGCAATTCAGTACTCCAAGTCTTCCACGACCAAGATTTCGCTTTTAAACTTCTCAGGAAGTTTTCAACTGTTTCTTTTAAGCTTAAAACTAGTGGTGCCGTATTTTCATTTTGCCAAAGTTCATTTTTTTGTCCCCAAGCAATTAACCCTAAATGCCGAGTTTCAAAATAAGCTTCACCTTCAACACCGAAAACTTTACCGATTTCAAATAATTTAGAAGAACTCACTCCACTTCTATAGTTGGTCATTAAATTTTTAAATAAAGTCGGAGCAAGGCTTGGCCTCATCACATTATACTCTTCGCTGAGAGGGTTTTGAAGTTTTGCCAGCTCTGGCGAAACCTTGAACCCACAGTTTTTATAGGCTTCAATTGAGCCAACAAAATTACTTAAATACTCTTCACCTAAAAAATTATAATTTACAGATTGATAATAACCCTGCTTAGAGAAAAAGTTATAGGCATGACGGTCTTGAATATAGCCTTTATCATGGGTTAAGGGTTCACTATTTAATGGCGGCAAACTCTCAGGAATTTTGTCGTAACCATTTAGGCGGCCAAACTCTTCAACAAGATCTTCCTTAATTTCTAAATCCCAGCGCCAACTTGGTGGGTTAAACACAAGTTCACCACTATCTCCACTCACTAACTAACAACCTAAACGCTTCATCCAAGAAACAAAATCAGGTTCTTCCACCTTATAGCCTAAGCGCTCAGAAGCATAATTAGTATTTATTTGGATCGGCTCTTTAACAATGGGGCTTGGGTAAAGATCTACTGTATCACTACTCACCTCACCACCACATATTTTTTGTATTAAGTGACAAGCTCTATCCATGGCATCTTTAACAATATTGGGGTCAGTCCCTCTTGAAAACCTATAACTAGAGTCCGTGCTTATACCTAGCCTTCTCGATGTTTTTCTAACTGTACTTTGAGAAAAATGAGCCACCTCTAATAATAAATCGGTTGTTTCATCGCTAATACCCGAGTTTTGCCCACCGACAACCCCTGCTAAAGCCACAACTCTTTTTGAATCACAAATAGCTAGGTCCCCAGCTGATAACTTATACTCAGTGCCATCCAAGGAAACGAACTCCTCCCCCTCAGCCACCTCTTTAATTAAAAGTGAACTACCATTAATATTTTTTAAATCAAAGGAATGCATGGGCTGGCCATACTCAAGCATAATGAAATTTGTAATATCAACTACGTTGTTTACTGAGTTTATATCAACTTGCTCTAATCTTGTTTTTAACCAAGCTGGGCTTGGACCTACTTTTACACCTCTAACAATCCGTGCAGAATATCTTGGGCAGTTTTTTTCATCTTTGAGTTCTACTTTTACATGATCACTCACTTTAAAACTGGAAGTGTTAACTTTGTTAGGTGGATATTTTAAAGGTTTATCTAACAAACAAGATAGCTCTCTGGCTAAACCAATATGGCTTAAACAGTCCGAACGGTTAGCAGTAACACTTAATTCAAATACGATATCATTAAGGCCTGCGTGATCAGCAAAAGGCCGACCCGCTTCAGCGCCTTCTTCTAAAATTGTAATCCCGTCACTATCACCATCCATACCAAGCTCAGAAGCTGAGCAAAGCATACCTAAACTTTCAACACCACGGATTTTAGATTTCTTAATCTTAAAATCACCAGGTAATACAGCCCCAGGTAAAGCGGCAATTACTTTATCACCAGCTTTATGGTTTTTTGCACCACAAACTATTTGTTGAAGCTCAGCTCCACCCACATCTACAGAACAAACTGTGAGTTTATCAGCATCAGGGTGTTTCTCTAAATTTTTAATGTGGCCAACGACAACGTGGTTAAAGTTTTTAGCCATATCTTCGACGCCATCAACCTCAAGGCCTGCGTCAGTTAATATTTTATCAAGAGCCTCTGTGTTTTTATAAAACTCAGATACATCCACATACTCATTCAACCAATTTAATGAAACTTTCACTTTTGATACCTTTAAACAAATTGCTTTAAGAAAAAACTATTATTGTCAGAGAACAATCTAATATCACTCACACCGTATTTAATAATTGCCATGCGCTCTATACCAAAACCAAAGGCAAACCCTTGCCATTTATCTGGATCTACATTCGCTGACTTTAAAACCTTAGGGTTTACTAGGCCACAGCCACCGATTTCTATCCAGCCTGTATTTTTACACATACGACAGCCCTTAGATTTACAAATAGGGCACGAGCAATCCACTTCCGCCGAAGGCTCAGTAAATGGAAAGAAGCTAGGGCGAAATCTAATTTTAATACTAGAGTCAAAAAACTCTTTCACAAAAAAGTTAATAGTTCCTTTCAAATCAGCCATAGATACTTTTTCATCAACCAATAAGCCTTCAATTTGATGAAAATTTGGTGAATGGGAAATATCGCTGTCTGATCTAAATACAGAGCCAGGAGATAACACTCTAAGCGGTAGTTCTTCTTTTTCTAATGTATGAATTTGTACCGGGCTTGTTTGTGTTCTGAGCACATAGCCTGGCTTCATATAAAAAGTATCCTGCTCATCTCTGGCTGGGTGATCAGCAGGTATATTAAGAGCTTCAAAGTTGTACCAGTCTTTTTCAATTAATGGGCCAGTGCGTACGCTGTAACCTAGCCTAGCTAAAATATCCACTATTTCATCAATGACTAATGGGATAGGGTGCACACTGCCTACTGGCTGATACGGCCCAGGTAAGGTTAAATCTAAGGTATCACTAGAAAGCTTATTTTCTAGCTCCTTATTTTTAAGCTTTTGCTCACAAGATTCATATATCGCTTCTAGCTCTTTTTTATACTTATTAACCACTTTACCAAAACCAGGCCTCTCTTCTTTTGGCAAAGAGCCCATTTCTTTCATAATTAATGAAAGTTCTCCACTTTTACCTATAAATTTTACTTTAAGGTCATAGAGGGATTTACTGTCTATTGCCGCTGACATCTCTGATTTGGCTGAATTATATATAAGTTTAACTTTTTCTTCTAACATTCGCTAATTATTAATGATTTTTCCGATCTTTTCAATTATTATTCGTAGTCCTATGAAAAAACCTATTAAGAAATCTCGGCATAAAAAACCAGAGGTCATTTACGAATTAGACGAAGCCAACAACCGACTGGTTGATGCCTTCAATCATCACGGATTGGCCGATTACCCTTACGATAAAACCATGCAATTGAGCCGGTTTTATCGCTTACTTATGCAGCAGCAAAATAAAGAGAACTTCACCCGTTTGTTAAAGTTTCGAGATATTGCCATTAAGCATTTTGTGGACTGTTTGATTGTGCCTCTTGAGCACTATCAGCTTAAATTTCCACTTATTGATATGGGCACAGGCCCTGGCTTCCCTGGAATTCCATTAAAAATTCACTTTCCTGATGAAAGAATAATACTTGTTGAGGGCGTTAAAAAAAGAGTAAATTTTTTAAAAGAAGTGCGTGAAAAGCTAGAGCTTAAAAATTTAGATATTATCGGCCGCTATGTAGATGAAGATTTTAATTTCCCAGTCCAGTCAGTGATCACTCGCGCCGTCGCCGAAATCACACCCACCCTAAAGTACACTTACAACTGTCTACCAGAAGGTGGCGAAGTGGTATTTATGAAAGGGCCCAATGTTGATGAAGAGCTAGAAAAGTCTATCCCATTAGTTAAGGGAAAGTTTTATTTAAGTGATGATATTACCTACAATTTACCAAACACCCCACATAACCGCAGGCTCGTAGTTTTCAAAAAAGGCAATCAATAAATGGTTATTGAAAGCTCTGACAATAAATACTTTAAACTTTGCAAGAGCTTGCTTACTTCTAAGGGTATAAAAAAAAATAACTTATGTATTATTTCAGGCCGAAAAATAGTGCCTGAGTTTATTAACAATCCAGCTGTATCATTTGCAGTGGCTGCAGAAAAAAACCTTTCAGAGCTTCCGCAAAACAACAATATTGAAACCAAAATTTTTAAAGACAGTTTATTTTCTGAACTCGACAGCTGTGGCACGGCCTTCCCATTTTTAGTTTACAAAACACCCGCAATTATTGATTATGACTTTAGCCCCGAGCCCGAGGGCCTTGAGGTGATCACCGGACTTGGTGACCCCTCTAATCAAGGAGCACTGATTCGCTCTTGTGAGGCTTTTGCTGTTAGCAAAATTATTTTATTAAAAAATTCCTGCCATCCGTTTTTACCAAAAACTATAAAATCCTCTAGTGGCTCATCACTAAGAGCAAAGCTTTTTGCCGGACCATTTATTAATAAAATCCCTTCTAACAGCTTTTACTCCTTAGATAAAAACGGAAAAAGTTTAAACAACTTTAACTGGCCCAAAAACCTGCGCCTACTTATGGGAGAGGAAGGGCCAGGCTTTCCTGAGGATATCACTCCAATAGACAGCCTTTCCATACCTATGGAGCCAGGCCCGGAATCACTTAATGCTACTATAGCAACTAGCATTGCTTTAAATAGCTACTACCAGTCCAAATAATTAGACCAGTCAATAGTCCTGAACCCCTGTTTAAGAACTAGTAAATTGCCGATAAGATACATAACTACTGGAGTTATTTATCATGCGCTACATACCTACCATTGCCTTACTTATTGCCGTTGGTGTTGCCTTTTCGTTTGCAAACTACAAGCCGGAATCAGCGAGTTTAAACTCAATAGTTAACGCTGATTTTTCAGTTAGCATAACAAATAGTAATTATTTTATTCGTGAAGGCGATAACAACCCCATTGATGTCGTCGTAAATTTTAGCGGCATCAATCGCCCGTTACAATTAAGCATAAAAGCCGACAATCCAAAACATCTTAACTATATGAATATTGAAATGGACAGCACTCAAGTCAATTCAGGCCAAACAAGTAAACTGATTCGCTTCAAATTAAATATTGAAAACTTGCCCTTTAAACAACACCAAAGAAAGCTAAAGCTAGTTGCTTTCAATAACAATATAACTATAAGTAAAGACATAAATTTTACTGTGGCTCCAGTTGAGGCCCCCAATGTTTATTTACTTGCCGGCCAAAGCAATATGGTTGGTGCAAGCTTAAGCCGTGACAAAGTTTCTAATATTGAAGACACAAAAGACCTCAACAACTATGATGCCACTAACAATAAAATTAAACAGTTAAATGTCACAAGTAATAATTTTGATGTTTTCAACTCGCCAGAGAAATTTACCAATATTGATTTAATCGCCAAACCACCCTACTTTATAACCGCCGAAGACCCTTTACACCAGCCTGACAACCTTAAAGGCGGAACCACTGTCGGCCTAGGGCTTAGTTTTGCTAAAAAAGTTTTAGAAATCACCGAACAAGATATTATTTTAGTTCCCGCAGCTTGGGGAGACACTGGGTTTTGTAAAATACCTGGCCGCCCCTTTCACTCATGGAATCCTCTGGCAACTGGCAAAGGACATTTAGGAGGCACATCCATGTTCGACCGAGCGGTGGCTAGAACGAACTTTGCCTTGAAGCAGTCTGGCGGTGTTTTACGTGGAATTTTATGGCAACAAGGTGAGAGAGACACATATATTAATGAGTGTGCTAGCGAATATAAAGAAAATTTAAAAAATATATTTAAAGCTTTACGTGAACGAATCACTTATGACAAAAGAGGAGACATTGCTCGCGGAGAACTATCAGATGTTCCTGTGACCATTGGCACCAACTCCAGAGGTAACGATGAGCGTGGAGATTTTTCCAACTTTAATAAAAAAGAAAATTTAATTGATCAAGCTCATAAAACTGCTAGCAGCTATATAAATAGGGCTGCTTCATCTGTACATGATGATTTAGTTCCACCTAATTACCCATGTGGTGATAGAAGTTGTGTTCACTATGGAGCAAAGGCCTACCGTGAAATGGGACGGAGACACTTTAATGCCTATTTACAAGCTGCAAACAACACTTTAAACGAAGTCACAGCCCCAACAACAATGCCTAGTCAAAATTCAGGCCTTGTCGAAGGAGGTTTTTATAAAATTGATGGTACAAATATCACGTACTTTAATAATAACACATGTCTTCACCTCAATAATAATCAAAGCATACAACCAGAAAATAATCTTGATCTAATTGGCAGCTCTGACCCTAGACATTCATTTTTGATCACGGCAATCACTGATGCTTATAAAAATCAAAGGCGATGTCAAAATACGGCGCTAACAACAACTGTAACAAATAACTCTACCAATAGCTCTCAATTAATTAATGGCACCTTATACAAAATAGATGGGCGAAATATTCTTTATAGCTCCAATGGCAGCTGTCTCAAAAAAAATAATGATGACTCTGTAGAAAGAGCTAACAACCTTGATTTAGCTGGACAAACGGACTTAAGGTACTCTGAGCTTCTCAAAGTCATAACTAATGCTTATCAAAAGAACCTAGCTTGCAAATAAATATATAGAATTACTTAAATAATCTAATATGAATATTTAAACTCTAATCATTATAAAAACTATACATTCCATCCCTTTGCCTTGACCTAAATAGCGTTGAAACCTATTTTGCCATTATAGCGGGGCCCCTATAATGAACTATGTTAAACTTATAATCGTTATCTTTACAATTTTTGGTGTTAAAAACTCCTATGCACACAACTCAAACACTCCTGACACACAAACTATTTTCATTAGTGATTTAAATAACTATGGCCCACATAATAAAAATGGCTTTTATTACAAAAGTCAGCTTTCTAAAAGTACAGTATTACACTTCCGACTGACAGGAAATAAAAACACAAACAATAAATATAAAGCTATAATTAAATGCTCCGGACCATTCAGACAAAACAAGCTTTACGGCCCAGATAAAGCAATTAAACAGGGGCAGCTATACACTCATAAAAGTTCAATTTACCCAGACGATGATTTGTATAATTTCAAACTTCAACTCAACAAAACAACGGGTGCATGCACAGTCCAACTTAAAGGCCACTCATCTCCTGTTGTATTTTTTTTGAAGCCAGAGGTTAATTATATCCAAAAACTGAAGATTCCTAATATTCAAAAAATTGCAACTTGTAACAACTCTAATTTTGTTGAGAACTCAACTCCTGCTCAAACTTACTTTCATCAACTCTCCGGGGTTTACACTTCTTGTTCGCAAGAAATATCTAGTATAGTTAATTTACCTGAAGGCCTTTCTGCTTTTCAAGAGAAAGTTAAAGCTCTCCTTGGGCAAGAAATTTCTTATAATACTTTGACCTCTATTGATCAGGATATCAGGGTAGCGTAAAAAATTTCGTGTCTCTACCCATGTCACATAAGAATATCTTATATGACAGCCCAAAGGAGACAACGTATGAATTCACTTATGAGTATTGTAAAAATAGAAATAAAAATGCCCGA
>Ga0114957_1002282_pt1 | contig 18612 bp, 22 predicted proteins | sample BantaG_FD_87175 | JGI IMG/M metagenome (GOLD analysis project Ga0114957, IMG submission 87175) | Marine algal microbial communities from Bantry Bay, Ireland - BantryBay_4 metaG | ecosystem: Host-associated > Algae > Red algae > Unclassified | place: Bantry Bay, Ireland | collected 2014-11-21 | reverse complement strand
TGCGTGTGTGCTCTTCGGGGTTTCCTTCCGGGGCGGGTATTCCCCGACAGGACTACCCGGCGACACGGTTTGGCTCGCCCTCCCCCCAACTGGGTGGGGTGGGCTGAGCGTGTTGTCACAAGAGCCTGCTCTCCCGTAATCCTCATCGTCGACAGTTGTGGGGCCCACAGCGCAGTCGAGTGCGACGGCGTCACGATCTGCCCTCTTGCCCCTAACGTGACTTCTGTCCATTAACAATTGGACGCTTGAACCATCGCGTACCTCAAACGGCTCTACAAGAAGCGTCTCAATTCGCTGGTGCTGCAAGCGTTTCCCAAAACGTGGCGATGACAAAAACTGGCGGCGGCCGCAGCTGACACAGCGATGGCGACGTCGACCGTGGGCGATGCTACCAACTTTGCAAGACCGGCCGCCACACGAGCAGTGGGAACGCGAGAGGCGATCGTGAGGATGGCTGGAAGTCTATCGGTCGTTCTGCCCGGTGCTTCTCAGATCGGCACCATCGAGACCTGGCCGTCGCCTTCTCCACTAGCCCCCCCCCCACCTACTTTTAAAGGCACCGCGTCTGCAACACCTGCCCTTCCCACGATGAAGCTGACTTACGCCCCTCCAGTTATTGGTGGCCTCCCGGTTCCGACACCGGCGGATCTGGCGCTCGAAGCCCGTTCCAACGTGTGAGTTGGGCCACTTCCTCGCCCCCCCTCGACCCCCATTGTGCCGACACGGCAGCTCCATCAGCGCCTACGCAGTACCTCGCCCCTACGCCCGGTTCTGGGAGTCCGGGATGGTGCTGCGGCGCACCTGCAGGACGTCGCCGAGCTCATCCTGGAGAAGTGGGACACGTTGGCGCCCGCTACAATAGCGCATTGCTCAGAAAAGGCCTACATCCTGCCGTTAGGAATGGAGGAGCGCGTCATTGCAGAGCACGGCGACTACCGCGCATCTTCTCGCTCCGTGGCCGAAGACGTCAGCAAGATCATGGGCATGATGGGCTCCTGCACGCTGGGTCAGCAGTGCTTTGGGGAGGCGAGCGTGGTTGAGCATGAGTTGTATGTGAAAGAGTGGTTGGCACTTGAAGAGGACATGCATGTCATAAAAGACTCTGTAGACGCGAAGTGCACCAACGAGCGTGCCACAGAACCCGACGACAAATGGTAAACTACTCGATTACTATGATTTGAACGTGTTTTCTCCACCAGTGCGGGTCAGTACCTTCGTGAGGGTGGTACGGTATGGCGGCGGTAGGGTGGTGGCGGTGCGGTGGCATGTTGAGGTGGCGACCGTGCGGTGAGGCAGTGCGGTGCCGGCAACGGGGTGGCATGTTAGAGTTTCCCAGTGGACGCTTGATCCAGAGAGCAGGTGCGCTATCTTCCTCTGTGCCAAGCGCTGTCTCCCGATCGTTTCTCGTTTTCGGCGAACAATATCTGAACGATTGTCGATTGCGTGGCATTTCGCAGAAACTCTAGGATTGCGGAGAGCAGAAGGCACACTGTAAAAAGTGGGACACTTATTGGCGTACCCCTGCCATTCAACTACATTACGACTGTACGTGGCGCCCCGGGTCGCAGACCAAAGATTCACACTGCAGCTTCGATTAGGGGTGTCCCAAATCATGTTTTCTTCACTGGGGGCTACATGGGGGTCTTTTTCTCATTTGTATTGGTCAGGTGGTGCCTTTTTCTTCGTGCAAAATGTCAGCACATGCCTGCTCTAGTATCCGTGCATTTGATTGGGGCGCGTGATCGTCTCATTTCTAAGCTGCATTGAATGGCACTGTCCCTCATGACACGTCAGGAGGCTCCGTCTCCGCGAGCACTGTCAGGGGCCGTTCTGGAGCACTGCGGGACCTAGTGGGACACATTATTGCACGTTGCCCACTTTCTCCGGACCACAACAGGAGCAAGAACAAGAACGATAGTTTCCTTTTTCCACATAAGTTTCCATGTTTCGTGTAAGTCCGTAAAAAGCCTCCATTCCAACTGAATTGACGAACCATGCGATCTACCTTCGAAATCAGACCGCGCTCGACGTCGGCGCTCGATGTCGGCGCTCGCCGTCGGCGCTTGACGTCGGCGCTCATCGACACATCCGACGACCACTGCCACCAGCCGCGCCCCCATGCCGAAACGTGCCACGGACTCGCACCTGGCAACATCCACGCACACGTGCGTTTTTCCGCGTCGCACCATGTCTTTTAATGACGCCGACACGGTCTCTGCAGCAGGAGCGGGCAATGCAGGTAAGCGCATCCCCGATTGCATCTGTATCACCGTGCTTGCATGGTTTCCAAACTGCAGTGGCTCGCAACGGTATGGTCGCGCGGCTATTCAGCTCGTCACTCTCTTCAGGCTGGACGTTATCTAACTGGTTCTGCCATTATTTTGACCTTTCTTGTGACGCTGTCTTGATTTTGTTTATTCTGATTGAATGCATGCCGGTCTTCTTGTGCCTCAAAGCAGCGCGTAGAGTCGTGGGGCGGTGTGGGGTCTGCCGTCTCGATGGTCACATGGCCCCGCGCTGCCCAATCACATACAGATGCAGCGTCAAGTGCGGCTGCAAGCAGCGCTCGTGAGGGAGGTGCTCGGCCGCCTGCGTCGTGTGCGAGGAGGTCTTGCACGAGCCGGAAATCGTCGACGTTTTATTCAAGGAGGCGCGCCCCCTCGTTGGTCGTGCTCTTCATTTGAGATGGGCGCTATACAAGCGCGCCTGCTGCCCCAATTTCGGGAAATCTTCCCCACCGTACGCGAGCAGACCAACTCGACCCGCGGGAACAAGCGCACGCTTGCCGAATTGACGCCCAAGGACAATGATCACCTGGATTTGCACACTCGGCAATCAAACTTCATCGCTTTGACGGGTTTGGGCGGAGCTACCGCATCCCGGGCGGTGCGGACTGCGGGACACGTTGCGGCCGTGCTTCGAGACGAGGACTCATCCCGTCCTGCGGCGCGCGCCCTGGGGGCGTTTTCTGCTGATGCAGCGGCCCATCCGACGGGCGGCTCGGCTCAAGCCGCGCGAGGCCCCCTGGGGTCAGCAGTGGCGGAAAGGGGCCGGGCAGCGACCGTCTCGGCGCCCCTGGAGGAGGCGTTCAAGATCGCGCCAAGTACTCGGCGAGCACCCGCTCTGGCGCCTTGCGCCGCAACAAGGAGGCCGGGCTGAGCGGCGGCCGCTCGCTCGCTGTGGAAGAAGTTTTTGACAGCTCAAGCCCTTTCTTCCACGTCAAAGGGAAAGAGCTGAAGCGGGCCGCTCAGCGGTACGTGGCGCTCCCTAAATGCCCCGAGATGTCGAAAAATAAGGCGGCCATGGCACAGTTTATTTGACCGGGAAGGATGTACACAGGTGCATCGGTCACGAGTCGCGAGCTCACCCGGGAGCACGAGTGCAACGAGCTGATGGAGTGTGCGGCGATTGTGTGTCCAACCGTGCCGGTCGTGCTTGCCTCTATGCGACAGTACATTACTGAACTGCGCCTAGGCGATGACGACATGAGCCGCTTTTTCGGAAATTCGATGCCAGAATCCATTAGGGAGCAGGCTCGTCCTTCGAGCAGACAGATTCAAACAACTCGGCAGCAATAGAACAAGCTGCACGATGTCTACCCATGGCAATACCACAAAACGACCATTCCTCTCTCGCAATAGAACATTTCGCGGGCGCGCACCGCTCCTCAAGTGTCTACAAGAACCATATGAGCACTATAGTTCCCAGGTGACAGACCCCAAGAAACAGTTCAAGCAAAGTCGTCAGGCTCAGCAAGCATGCTAAAGTTAGGGCAGACAGAGCGTGAAAACCACATGACCGGTCAACACCAGGGCTTCACGCAAAGAGAGCGTGCTCCTGACCGTGTTTTGACAGCAGACATTGGCTCAGCACACGTTTTATGTCCCAGCTCGTTTAGGGGGACCGCCCAAAAATGCGTCATAGCGACGGCCCAAAGCGGCGGTCACTCTGTCGCATGTGTGTCGCGGGGCGTCGAAAGTGAAATCAGCAAACCTCTGGCTGAGAGATGCTGTTGGCGGTGCTTGTGTGCTCATACAGGAGCTGTGAGTTCTGGAACTGTGAGGTCCCTCTAGTTACATCTGAAGACAGAATGGCTCGGCGAGCTTTCAAAGAAAAGATAGTCCAGAGGCCCGCTCGGTCCAGTTGCTGACTAATAAGGGGATAGCGCGCGTGGAAGACGTGCTCAAAAACCTTGTTTTACAGCAGGAGTCGGCTCTGCACTCGTTCTATTTCCCTGCTCATATATATGTACCTCCCTAAAATGCGTCATAGCGACGGCCCAAAGCGTCGGTCACTCTGTTGCATGTGTGAAGGTAGCAGTGCCGCGCCGCTGGATGTGAGTTATTGGCGGTTGTGGCGGTGAGGCGGAGCTGTTGGAAGCAGCAACACCCTCAGATGACTGCGCGGCTCGTCAATGTGCTGAGGCTGCAGATCGTCCTTGCACTCGAGTGGGTGCCGGCACCTTACAGAGGGCGTCTGGGGGCCTGTTTTGAAATTGTCGCGAGCCTCTCCAACAAGAAGCTGCGTGGAGCAGTTGATAAATAACAAACTGCAGGGCCAAGGAACGAGGGGGTGTGATCGGCTCTTCGAGGCCCAGTTAACATGAGTACCGAAAATTGATTTCGATCGTCGAATAACCTCGACGCCCTTTAGTGGGACCTCGGCGCAAAACGTTTTCCGAGCAGCCAAGTGAGTCAGTGCGGGCAGCACTAGAGCGAGGCCACGTGCCGGATAGCGGGTTGCAATGAGGGGACAGCAACCTGGTCAATTGCTCGGCATTGTGACGCTGAGGCCTGCTCTGCGGTGAGACATCCCAAGTTGTGGCAGGTGCCTCCTGAACGTCACAGCCGTGGCAAACAGCACCTCATTTTCTGGCTCCGCCCGTCAGACGAAGAGATCAGCTGGAACGCTCCCCATTCTCTGATAGAGTATTAGGCAAAATCATGAAAGCGGAAAGAACAGCAGGCAGCCCACAATCAGAAACCCGAAATCGTCATTTGAACTGACACGTCGAACGATCCGGCATGAGGACGCAACGGCCAGACACTCCTTCCGCAAAAGCTATTCCTAACGCATTATTTCAACAGTATTGACAAGTATTCCAGCGCTCGCAATAGTGCCAGCCTCGGACGCCTCCCCCTGTTCGCCGCTTACCATGGAGATGAGCGGAGCAGCCCTTGGCCGCGATGAGGCCAAATACCAGCTCCACCAAATGAGCGTCCCAGACAAAGAGCACGTTTCTGGCGCTCCTCAGTTCAATGGAGAATACCTATGTGTAGTCAGACAGCGATTCATGACTGGGGGCAGAGAGAATAACATCCACACCATATACATGCATCGAACGGCACGGATATACAACGGCCAATACAATGCGGCTTACCGCAGTATCGCGCATGAGCTGAACATGCTAAGGTGTCCAAAGAGCGAACACTATATAGTAGTAGCTGGGTGACCTCCCCGTGCTTCTGCTATGGAGTGCCTCTTTTTACTGTGCGCGTCAGCATTCTGCGCTTGAGCCGGAACGCACCTGCGCACTGCTTTCAGCGGAGGCCAAGGAATCCTCGTGCCACGTGCACCACGTGATGCAGGAACGAGTTGCCATACAAGTACTGTGGTATTGGTGAGCACACTTCTGTCATGTCTGTGCAATCTTCTCACCAATTTTGCGCGGGCCTTCCCGACAACTGTAAAAATGCCTAGCAGTGTAGCTGGGTCGCTTGTTTTCTTTTTCGCAGTTGCGCTCGTGAACCCCCCTATTGGGACCTGGCGGCCAGCCCAAATGAAATCTGAGTGGCGCCGGCGGCGGGTCCAGCGAAGTGTCATCTGCAGCTACGCTTCTACTTCCTCCGCGTGAGACGCCTTTTCCTTGTGCTCGTAACGCAGCACAGCGACCGGACACTCGCGGGTCTGACTGCCCTTTCCGGACCTTGAGGAAGTCACGAGGCACTCATATGCAGATCTGCTAAGCCGTTACCACCACTGCACACACAAGGAGTCCATCGTGCGTCATACTCTCCCGTACGCGCCGCCCCCGCCGAGGGCCGCAAGCAGCGTCGGGACAAAGTTTGCAATGGGGGAGTGGCCAAGACCTTCGCCAATGTCGAGAACATCTCAGTGTCCAAGGTGGTGTCGGACACCAAGACATCATCTACCAATATATCGTCCTCGTGGTACGGCACGGACAACCGGGGATCAGTTGAGTGGACGGCCGCGAAAGGTGGCGCGTGCTCAGGGCTTGAGGAGAACGCGGCCGTGCGGGTCTGACAGTACCATTCCTTTCGGACCAACTGCTTTGCGTTGGGGCTCTCAGTAGGGAACCAGATCGTTCCAGCCCTCGAGACGCATTACGAGGCGACCATGCAGTGTGGAGGGGGGGCCTGGAATGTCGTTTTTTCGAAGGACGGCGCACTGTCGACATCGGGAAACTCTGCGCGTTCCGCCATCGTCCACGACATCAAGGCCGCCCACGAAAAGGCAAGGGCCCGCCCTGATGAATCCGAGGATAACTTCGTCGACGTCCTGAAACATGTTCATATCCGCACCTTCCATGCTTTGTACTTCCCTGGTTGGGAGCTGGCGGCTTGTGATCCGACCGCGGTCAGGATGCACTCGGCTGTGACATGAAGCATGTCGTGTATGCTGCGCTTCAGCGAGCTGTCTCCCCCAAAAACACAACACCTGAGTCGAAGATGTGGTCCGAAACTGGCCTTTTCGAGGCAACCAAAAACAGCTTCAAAAAGCAAGTCTGCGAGCTCGCTCCGTGGCCCACCAGCTTTGTCCTCGATCCACGGTACATATGTATTTTCCTTGTCCGTCTCACTGTAGTTTGTTTGCTTTGCGTGTTGGAAGTGTTCATTTTTTGGAGCAGGCTGAGCTCATCTTCTTTCATGATGTCTGTTCTTGGATTTTGTTTCCGTTGCCTTGCATGTCTTGAATAAATATTGGACCCCGTGCTGGCGTTTGTCACAAGGATGCCCATGCGACGCGGTCAGCCGGGGGTTTTCTTCCGCCAAATGAAAACGGTCGTCGGCACGATGCGATGTACCACAAGGAGCCCATGGCCGCACTCTTTCTGGTGTCGTGGATGCGCCGTCTGAACGAGCCGTGCAATGTGCTGGATGCCAACCAGTTGGCCACTCACACGCCAAAGCCCGTCGAGCGTCCAGCTGTACGAGGCCCTGCAGCAGACACCAATGTGGATAATGAAGACGGGCGGCTGGACCGACTCGGACTCCTTCATCCGGTTCCGGGCTCCGTTCAACCGCCCTGAGAAGCGTTATGATGTGTACACGACCAAGACCTCGTGGTAGCCTACAATGCCCTACGCTTCCGTGCAGGTTGCCTTCATTTTCCACACGTGGACATGTGTGCACCGAGGCAGACGACAGCAGAGACAACCTGTGCAATTTGATCATTGTTCTCTCTTCTACAGTGATTCCGTGCAGTAAGATCGCCGGCCATGAAATCATTTTCGAATGACCTGTGATTTCCAGGACGTCAAGTGACGAAGAATTGACCAGACTGCAAAGACTTTCCTAATCTCCCCCAATCTACAGAGAGAACACAATGTAGTGTGAGTTGTTCTCTCAAAAACACTTCGCACTCCAACTGTTGCACATTTTGTGCAAATCGGCCTCCAGGCCTTCGTGGCGTCCGCTTCGCAACTGTTTTTTGACAGTTGGAGTGTGAGACTTTTGGGAGAGCAGTTGTACTACAGTGCGTTCCGGTTACAACGTCCACGGATACATGAAAATGATGTGAAACCAATCTGAAGTTGGAGTGAGCCAAACGCGCGCTGGGCAACGAATGAGGGAGCCAGATTCTAATCATAAGGCATGGCTTCTGGATCTGACTGCCTCTGGTCGTTCCAATGTTCCCTGGCTACTAGGACAGGGCACTCTCAAAGTGTAGTGATGCGCACTTATACTTGGAACAAGGGACTCGCTCTTCGCCTCAGAGGTGGCTGTGTGCATTCGTGTCCTCAAGGATGCAAGGGAGTGTCGGTGCTGCAAGGGTCGCGAAGACGCGTAAAGCGAATTGAGTTCCGTGGCTCAAAAGGACTGCCCTTCCACAGGGGTCACAGGGTCCGGACGGCACCTGCCCCCCCTTCCCCCGCCACCGCCCCGAGCTGCGCCCTCCGACCGCGCGGAGCGACTGCGGGGGTTTGAAGCTCGCATGGTAACCCGCGTGTGATTGTGCCTGCGCACCGGTTTCTGTTGCGGAGGCGCATTGGTAGTTGCTGACGGGATCCACCGGTCCGGTGAGAGGCGCCCTACAGTATGGCGGTCGATCCCACCCGCCCTCTCGTGCACCGTGTCGGCCGTCCAGCCCGCCGCGCGCAGGTGTGCTGCGCTGCTGGGTGACGGCCCCGCCCGTTGGCGTTACGCCACGCCGGCGGGCCGCCTCCGTTGCGATGGCAGCGGCGGCGGCCCTTTCCGTGCCCCGCAGCCCCCCCGCCACAGTAACGTGGCTGTCCGTGCGCCCGTGCGTGCTCGCGGCCACAGAGTCGGCCGGCATGCCCGGTTTCGATGCGTCGCCAAGAGCGCCAGCGCTTTTAAGGTCAGGGTATTGCTCGGACGTGCCTGGAAGTAGGGTTAGAAAAGCCCAATATCCTGCCCGGTTTGGAACTGAGGGAGAGTCCGAGAGAGGCTCTCCTTTGGCCAAATGATCCAAAACGCACAACAAATGGAACTCTGTAGAGGGTCTGTGATGCACTCTGACAAATTATGTGGATGTCATTGCTTTGATTGCATTGCTGCTGTTGATCCTGGGGCCACCGTCCAACGAATAGCATGTCCCCAGGACGCCATGATGCAACCTGCCATCCTTGTGATGACCAATGGAAGAATGGTACGTTTGAAAAACGTATCGCGGAAAGCTTCTTTTTGACACTGCGTGGCGGCGCACGTATTGCCCCTGCACCCCCTCCTTGCCAGCCGGGAAGCCCGCTTTCCGCGCCACCCTTCCTCCTCGCCTCTCTCTCGATCCCCCACTTCTTCCCACTCCTGCCGCCCTGCCCCGCCCCTGCCTGCCCCGCACCCCACCGAGACCCCCGCCCAACCCCGTCCCGCACAGGCCCCACCCCCTCCAAAAACGACACGCCCTCCCCCGCCTCGCGCCACCCCGGTCCGTGCCAACTCCACCCCGCCCGACCTCTGCAAACCCTACGGCACCCCGCCCCGCCCCATCCCGCAACGCCATGCTCGACTCCACGCCGCTTTGCCCTGTCCCGATCCGCTCCGCGCAGCACCGCCCCGCCTCGCCCCGCTGCGCCCCGCCGCGCCCTGCTCCGCCAAACCTCACCCCGCTCTGCTCTGCGCGGCTTCCCCACCCTGCCACGCCTCTTCTACCCGGCCTCATCCGCCCGTGCCCCACTCTACCCTGTCCTGCTGTGCTCTTCCATCCCAGCACCGCCCCAGTCCGTCGCGCCCCGCCTCTGCAATTACAGACGCGCTGGAGACTCATGGTAAGTGCTACGGGGCTGCGTTCTTGTCGTCGCGGGGACCATGGCCTGCAGGCTGCGAAGGAAGTCGTCGGCGATGGAAGCCGTCAGTGTTCAAAACGAAGCCCGCCTGAAGGTACAGGCCCGATGAGGTGGCCAGTTTTTTTTGCATGCGGGACACATTTCCAGCAATCTGCTCCGGCAGACGGCCCGTTAAGACCATGGAGCCAGCAGCGGTGACGCACTCATATTGTATCCGTCTGGATGGGTATTTTTACCATTCATCTGGCAATAAAGCTTCCTGCGCTTCATTTCTCACACCAAACATACGAATGATATCCGTGGAGTGTGTTAAGCGCAGTCGTCTTTTCCGCTTCTCGAACACGCAGCATCTCGTTGGTCAAAAAATAGTACCCACAAAAACAGGTGCGGGTATTGACGACCACCAGAACTGAAGCACTTCAGCCACACGACGGGGAAGCGTGCAGCATGAGTTTCACCAAAGTGCTCTCTTTTTCGGTTTCCGGAGTAACGACGCGTCATGCCTGAGCTCCAGCAGCCACCTTCCCGCGACCCTCACAGCCCTAGAATTGCGGCACAGGGGCGGCAGCGAGCGGGGGGTCTTTCTGCGTGTGATGCATATTGGCAGAGGTCGAATAGAAGCGGGAATAGAGGCCTGCGCAGTCCCGAGGCAGCCCAAGCTGGGAGGAAGAGAGGGGAGGCTCGTGCTGAGGACGGAGAAGCCGGCGATTGCAGCGGGGAGCGGGGAAAGGGGGGGTGGGGGGGGGGCTCGAGCGCCACGGCAAAAGCCAGACGTGTGGCGGAGCGACGTCGAGGGGGTGGGGAGTGACAGCGACGGTCGAAGGCCACTACCTCTGACCAAGGTTCACGCTGGGCGCAAAACAGAATCACCCACGACGGCAAGATGATCACCTGAAAGCACAGCTGCTGGGAGATCACAGTGGTGGGAGGAGGGGGGCGGTGGTGGACAGGGGTGGAAAGTGATGGTGCTGGTGCTCTTCGGGAGCGCCTGTAAGCTCGATGAAGGAAAGGAAGGGTATGCGTTAGGCGAGAAAACGACGGCACTCATGGGGCGCGCACGGCGACAGGAGCGGCCTGCAACTCAGTTTGGGCGGGCAGCGGCGCGAACAGTCGCGAAGAAGACGCTAAAAAGCGGCAAGGCCCTTCAGCTGGACAAAAACGGCATTAATTTTATCATTTGTGGTCTTCTTCGGTCTCCCCCCCGGCTCACGAAAGGGCCTGCTATGCCCCACAGAGTGCATCTCTTCTTAGGAAGAAAGTTTTGTTGGAAAACTGATGGCTTGGGAATAAGAATGATGTGCGTCATACCGAGGGAGGAGAGCTCGGTTTCATCAAACCGGAGCAGATGTACCCGTAGCGCGGGTCGAGAGGCAGTGCCAGATCGGATTCATATGTCAGCACTGTTAGAATCGTCGATTTCCGGATGGCTAACATTACGCGCAGGTGGTCAACCTTACCCGCCAGACGAATATAGGACTGGAACAGTTCTGTGTCAAGATCTGTTGCGCAGGCCACTTTCCTTGTTACGCACAAAAAGCCAGGCTTCTTAGGTTGGCAGCGTTTGGCTCATGCAGGCTCATTGATTCCGAGTCCGCAGCGACTGTTGTTCATTGTGAAGTCGAATCAAGCCAGAAAACGCTACTGGTGCGCTCCACTGTCGAAACCACTTTGGGTTGCGGGTCAACACGAGGGATTCTTATTAGCTAACGTTTGGAATATCGTGATTTTTTCATCATGCAGTTCTCGTACGACGTTCGTCAGCGGCGCCGCGTAAACGGGCGACGCTGCCATCCCCCCGCATTTGTGCATTCCGATTCCTCCCGACTTCATCTACGGCCGGCGCGTGCGAAAAACCCCCGCCGCGCTCCGTCAAGCACCGCCGACGAAGATTCATAGCTGCCATCGCGGCGGCGAACTCACACCGCTTGTACCGCTGCCACGGAAGTCGAATGTATATCCGCTCCGCCGACGCTTCATTCGACGGTAGGCCAAGGCGCGCCGGCCGTGGTAAGGGGTAGGGGGGGGTGACTGCCGCAGGCCCGCTTTCAGTACGGGGAGGGAAAAAAGGGTGGTAGGCGGAGCTTCGCGACGGATGCGGTGCGCGCCCGCCTCCGCCGACTACAGTGTGATTGGCGCCAGACGGCTGCTGTTGACAGACCAGGGCTCGCTATCATCTGGTTACCGCTGACAAAAACAGGAGAACTCAGCAACCGGAGATTGTCGCGGGGCTCCGCTGTTTGGCGAGCTGCGGGAGGGGCCGTCCGCCGCGCCGTTTCTGCGCAGCCAAAGAATATGACGACGAGGCGAATGCCGCTGGACGAGATCGCAGGTCGCAGGGTCGGATGGGGAAGAATGTGCAGTCAGTGAAGCGGCAGGGAATACCGAAGGGGTTTGCCAGCGCCGCTTTTCACAGCGGCCTTCGGAGGCAGTGAACGCAAGCGTGCAGGGAGAGTTTGTTGCACCAGGGGAAGAAAAAGGGGAAAGGAACGGCCTGCAGGTAGCGCCGCACTGCGGTCGACGCATGACAGAGTGTTTGCCCACCCCAGTCCCACTTTCACAACTCGTAGCCGCCCATGTGATCATTTACTGGCACTGGAGCAATATGGCTGTTTGTGCGATTGTGGGAGCCACACTTATTTAGTAGACCGTTCCTGAATGGGCAGTGAGCCATCCACTTCACTGCATCGCCATAGAGCCACATGTTTGACCGCCCATTCACTGGCCAGCGTTACACTACGAGACCCCTCTCCATGTCAAAAGAAAAATTGTAGCATGTACGGATGTGAAGGGGCGACTGAACCGCGCTTCACAAATGGTTCCACACTATTTAGATTCATTACGGCCCCGTAACAGCATTCGCGTTCATCCGGTGCACGTACCGTTGGGGTCAAAATTCTGCCCGGGTAAGTCGAGCAGCATGCCGAAATACGGCGGCGAGAACAGCGGGCGAAAACGGTGAGACATGTGACACGTTCTGTGCGAGATGGAAGGCATGTGTTGGGCACCGCTGCGCCCCCCCTCTGTGCCAAGGCCGTGCTGGCAAGGTCTTTCCCCCTTCTCCCCCTTGGGGGCTCCCCGGCTGCTACGTCAGCAACGGCGTGGCGCGGCGCCCCTCCCCTCCCCGGTTGACCGGCGCGCCGCCCGCGCAGCGCTCTCCGCTCCCTTCAGCCTGCTGATTGTCGCAGTTGGACGGGAAGGAGGTCCCCGGGTCGCGGTGGCGGTTTGTCAGTCGGTGGGTCGCTGGCTGTCGGCAGCGGCCCGTTTGCGGCCATTGGCCGCGGTGGCAAGACGCGGCGGCCGACGGCGGCGGCTCGAGGTAGAAGCGACTGAGGTAGCGGTACGGCCGTCGTGGCCGCGGAGACGGGGTGCGGGAATAGTGGGTAGAATGGGAAAGATGTTGAAGCGAAGGAGCCCCTCCTGGTGCGGGGAATGCTCGCGAGCACCCGGACGCACCGAACCTTGCTCGCTCGGGCGGGTGGGCACCCCTGTGGTCGGCGGGCGGAATGCGGGGGTACAAATAGGACGAAGACAACAAAATGCGCGTCCGCTGAGATGCAACCATCGCCGGACATCCAGCACGTCGACGCTTTGTTTCACTTTTGTAGACGGCGACGGTGCATCTCCCAATGAGTGTCGCGTGCACTGCATCAAGATCAGTCCGAATCTGTGGCGGATAGTGGATCACATGAAAGATGGACGACCATGCAAGCTGCAGCAGCGCTCTCATGGGATGTATTCTGTACGCATTGCTTGTATCTACTGCCTGCCCGCGTGATGTCAGAAGAGCTTCCTGCAATTTCTCACTGGCGCTTAGTGGGTGGTCTCTGGCCGGGTTGTCCGCGTCAGACCCGCAAATCGTAAGAAAACCCACAATAAGGGTCGGTCCCACAAGGCGTTACCACAAGAAAATCGATTTAGCACAGGATAATACACCCGCCCAAGAAAAAGAACAAAGCGCCGTGCCCCGACGCACCCTGCCCCCCTTTCCGCACCACAGCCGCGGCGACGCTGCCCGCTGCCGCCTTTGTGCCCCATCCACAAGCGTTTGCCCACGTCCACCCCGGTAGGCGGGTCGCAGCGGCCAGTGAGCGGGTTGTCGCTGCTCTGACACGTCCTGCCCCACAGGCGGCCGACGAAACCCCTCCCCCGCTGCCGGTGCGACGCCCCTTCGGCACCCGCGCCTGCGCGCTCCCTTCCGTCCTCTTGCATTTCGAACCCTCTCCGCCGCAGTGACCGTGCTCATTGCGCTGCGCCTCACGCCAGTCATGCCCCCCCTTTCATCTTTCCCTCGCAGCCGCGCTCACGGGCTGCGACTTCTTTTGCACTCAAGGCTTGAAGATGAAACTTCCAGCGTTGCGCCAGCGCTGGCCACCGACACATCAACGCCACCACCGCCAAAGTGGCCGACTGTTTCGTGGCGGAAAAGAGTGGCGGAGGTGCACGTGCGGGAGGCGGCTGGCTTCCAGGGATTCCGAATGAGGACGTCCGTTTCGTGCGCATCTTCCGTCGCCCTCTCTCGCGCCGGGAAAGTGCGAGGACCAATGTTGGGTGCATCTTCTTGGCGTCCGAAAACGCCGCAGGCCCACTAGGGGTGCTCCCCCTCCTACCTCCGGATAAAGCGGCCCCCGCATCTGTTGGGCGTGCTTCGGCACCGCTGCCACTGGCACTCGGTCGTACAGACCCGGCCACTTCTTGGCGCGTTGGCCTCGGCCGAGGCACAGGCCGGGGAGCCAATGAGCGGTTGACCCGTGCTGACCGTCCCGCCGACGACCTTGATGCGTCGTGTGGCGTTCGGAGGGGTCGCCCCACTGGTGGGTGGAGCGCTTTTAGAGGGGCGACTGAGGGAGGGACAAGCCGGCGGGTTGGCGGCGGTGGCGGGAAAGACACCGCACCGCCATGGCCACGCCTTGACGGCTGACGGAGCCGAGGTCGAGCCGAAGAAGACGGCGTCCGTTACCGGTCGGTGGGGTCGGGCGCTGCAGGCAGCCGTGCGGCGGCTGCCACAGCAGCCGCGCGATTGCCTGAGGAGGGAAAGTCCAAAATCAGTCCATGAACCAGATCTCAAGAATAGAAAGCACAACAGGCGCAAAAGCATTACGGTCGACAAGGCACATTAGTCACGATACCGAAGCACCAAACGCTTCGTGTGGGAGCAATTTTGTCCGGGGAAAAAGATGGAGGAGGCAGCGGCGCAAGTACAGTCAAGGACGAAGGGATCACATGTCACGGAATACTTGGCGACACAGAATGAGTCCATCACCATCGTATGACGGGGGGGCAACGTGTGTGTGTTATGATTCAAGTAATACGCGAAACGCACAGGAAGCTTACCACTGCTGTCACAAGCACGCTTGCGGCAGCCGTCCGCCATGCCGCAGCAGCGCGAAAGGTGAAAGTGAAAAGGCAAGGCAAATTTCAGAAGGGGAATCCTATGTATGTATGTGATGGAAACGGTAGGGGGAGAAGGGCAAAGCGAGATGGTCATGAGGGGAAGGGCGGGAAGCAGTGACGTGTGCCAGTGTGACCACGGCAGGCGCGAGAAACGTGATGTGTAACTGACACGAGCTGTGTGGCGTGCGTGACCTCGCTGTCGTGTGCGTGACAGCGGTGCGTGCTGCTCGTGCGAATGCGGATGCGTGTGGGCCTGTGTAGGCGACAGTGCGTTCTGGGTGCCACTCAGAGCACCCCCTCACGGCAGACTCTGGGCCCCCCTTCCCTCCTTGCTTTTTAGCACGCCCAGGTTGCGGTCCGCAGCCCCCCCCCCACCGCCCCGCCCCCCCCTCTCTCGTTCTCCACAGGGCGGACTGTCTGCCGGGCCCCGGACCACAGCTCCGACAGTTTCCGGCAGAGAGGCCCTCTCGCTTGGAGGACAACATGAGATCAGAAACGCCCAACCTTCGTTGGTGGTCGACAGCTGAATAGTGTAGAAAATCAAAGAGATCTCGAGTGTAACAAAAATCATTACCTTAGTCGGAGCAAGTGCGGCTATGTGGTGCGTGTCCCAAAAATGAGACATCGCGGCTTTTCTTGTTTTCTCGGCCCACTGGCCTTCTGCAACAGGCCGATAATGTAACGGGACCCACTCGGTCCGACTGTGCGTCCAGAAGCGCCCCTGAGAGTGTTCGCAGAGGCGGCATATCCTGACGTGTCATGGGGGAAAGTTTCATTCATTGCAACTTCGACAGGTGACGCTCACGCGACCCAATCAAATGCACACATACTCGAGCAGGCATGTGCTGACAATATTTCCACAAAGAAAAAGGCACCCCCTTACCAATAAAATTGTGAAAAAGACCCCCATGTAGCACCCTGTGAGGAAAACACGATTTGGGACACCCCTCGTCGAAGCTCCAGTTAGCACATGAGCTTTGGCATCGCAACCTTGTAACCCTAAAAACCTGAAAAAGACTGGCTCCAAGATCGGGGCTATCTGAGAGGTCCACAGAAAGGTGCCCACAGGTGGGTACTAAGGAGTTGTCAGCCATAATATGCGTCAAGAGAGGCTCTTTGCATGGAGGCCAGTCGAGAAAATTCGCACCCCACACCGCCTGCCCACTTGCAGTGATGTATCAGTCCTTCATAAAATGCGCATGTCTCCTTGTTGGGACACGAACCATATGAACATAGTTTTCAAGTCTTCTGGCTTAGTCTCGTACTTAGCAAACTCAACAACCCAACATTTTGCAATTGCCCGAGCACGTTCATGGTTTGTTCTCTTGCCCTACTGGCCATTGGAGAACGGCTCTCTGCTAAATGAAATACAGTGCATCTCTTCTCTCTTGCTGGTCCCGACGACTTGGTCTGAGGCACAAACAGGCACGTAGTAGCGAGTCCCGAGAATGACCTTAATCCCGTACTTGGCCCCGCCATACCCGACACTTCCGCGGCGATCCTTCGTGGACTTGGCTATCCAAGTCGGCAATGCTTGACTTCACGACAGACCAACCTGGAGGCGAGAAGCCTACCCGATGTAAGACTTGCGGTGTCGTCGAGCCGGCCGCCATAAGCACGAGGTGGCCCGCGTCGGCCACCTCCCCATGCCTTTGGATAGTTAGCAGCCTGACTGGTTGGCCACATCGCTCGAGACGCTATTTTAACAGCCGCTTCTGCACCAATTCAGTCGCCACGTCATCTTCTCTATTGGTATTGAGTGATACACGTGGCCATGCGGGACCCAATCGTACGGCAGTATGACACGAGCAACCGATCTGATGTGAGTGTCCACTGAGTATCGGTATTGATCTCTTCACGAAGTTTATAGCTAGTCTGCGCGGGACTTGACGGACCGTCTTTTTGGATCATTGATTGTGCACGAAGTCGAATGTCAGCTGGACAGCGTCGCTTTCTGCAGGAGCTCCGACGGCCCGAGCGGGCCGAGAAAGGGGCGCGTCATACTGCCGCCCCGCCGGGTGGCGCCATTCACCAATGGGCAGCGAGCCGGCCAGAGGTCTTGTGGGGCGGGGTGGTGGAAATTCGGTCCGCGCCCACCGCCACCGAGGAGCTCGTGCAAAAGCGGCCAGTGCACAGCAGCCGTGGTGATCGTGTTGCGCAGTTTCGGTGGTACCGGCGCGTGGCGGACAGATGCCGGCCCCTGTACGCCGCCGCAGCCGCGTCATCAGCCCCTTTCATGGCCAATACTGGAGGCAACTTGGCCGCTGCGTGCCGTCTGGAGCGCATCGGCAGGGGCATGACGTGCAGCGGCATTGCCGTTGCCACAACGGGCGGCTCGTGCGGCGTTCCTGGAACCCCGAACACTCGGCTGCCGACAGCGCGGTATGCAATTTTTTTTCATGTGTGTATATGTCTCTTGAACGGGTACACAAGCACAAGCACTACGCACCAGACTTTCGTGCAAGTTGTGAGTAAAAACGACTGACGAGTGGCACCAAGCCACCCGTCATCCACGCGGATGCGCGACCGCTCGGCTCGGGGCGACCCGCGCCGCATGTGGTGCGCTGACGGTGGCAGGCTGGACCTGTCACACGACACCGACAGCGCCGCGCCACGTGAGGGTGGAAGCGCGAGGACGCTTATTGGGGTCGCATGCTATGGGGAAAAGGCGCGAGACGGGCGCGAACGCGGGGCGGGCGCCTGTGCCTGCATTGGAGAGGAGGGGCGAGCACTATGGGAACAGAACCGCGATCAAAACGCGATCCGTGATCCCCATGACAGCGAAGCATGCGCAAGTCAGAACCGCAATCAAACTGCGATCAGTTGGACTTTGATTGGCTCACGAACGCCCTCAGATGCCAGCAGCCAGAGAAAATGGGGTGTGGCGAGCGACACCGCATACAGAAAACTGCGTAGGCTACAATCAGCTACCACGATCGGAATCACCCCGGTTTTCTTGTTCTTATTAGTTTTAGGTGGTACACTAGGATATTTATATCTCTTCTCTATGACTCAAGATGGTGTCAAAACCCTACTTGCTCCTGCTCAAGCTGCTCCTCGTGGGCGGCCTGCGCCAAATTGTCGCCATCGTCGCCTGTGGCTGCTGTGGCGGCGGCGACGGCGGCGGCAGGGGCGGCGGCGGCCGGGGAGGCGGCGGTGGCGGCGGCGGCGGCGGCGGCGGCGGCCGGGGCAGTCGCACGTGCCCGTCTCGGCTGCCGGTTATGAAGACTACGCGAAAGAAGAGCACACACCCCCCTGCTGGAATCACATTTCGCGAGGCGCGGCTCACAGTCCTCCAAGTAGGCGACAGCCGCGTACAGCTTGTCCCCGGGGTGCGAGCAAAAACGCTTGGTGGACCGCAAGATCTTCTCGATGGCAAACGCCACCCGCAGCCGCAAGCGCCGCCGGTCTGCCGCAGACAGCTCGCGCCGTGCGTCCTTAAAATTGATGATGTTGGAGATGGTGGCAACCGTCGGTATCAGCTAGCGGCCACCCCCCCGGTACAGCCCGCCCCGCCTGTTGGCCCGTCGGTTGGCACATGGCTCGCCTTCTTGGGACGCACCAACAGGCGGAGGGGGGGAAGAGGAGGGGAGGCCCGCAGCATTATGTGGACAAGCCAGGGGGGGTGGGATGGCCCGGGGTGGCACGAGACGGAAAAAGGGAGGGGGGACCGGCGGGGGGGGCGGGGGGGGCGCCGGGGCGGGCGAGGGGCGAGGGGAGGGGGTGGAGCATGGCCC
>Ga0114957_1002278_pt1 | contig 18636 bp, 15 predicted proteins | sample BantaG_FD_87175 | JGI IMG/M metagenome (GOLD analysis project Ga0114957, IMG submission 87175) | Marine algal microbial communities from Bantry Bay, Ireland - BantryBay_4 metaG | ecosystem: Host-associated > Algae > Red algae > Unclassified | place: Bantry Bay, Ireland | collected 2014-11-21 | reverse complement strand
TCTTTTTTGCGATTACTTCGCCAATTTTTCTTCAAATAGCTAAGGCTATTCTCAAAAAAATTGACTCGTACGCACAAAAAATAATCGATTCAAAATGTAAAGCAACTTAATACACCGTGTACTAAGTTCTCGTAAAATAGCATGCTTTCAGAAATTTCCAAATCTTTGAAGTACATGCCCCCGTCACAAATCTGCCACAATCTTTGTAATCTTCCAGATACTTTCTATTTTTAGGCAAATTCCTCATTCACGAAATAAATCAACTCAAAATGAAAACAAAAGGCGAATTCACTTTAATGAGCCGCAACGAGTTTAAAAACTGGATCATGGGTCTGAAGATTAATCGACAAGTTACCATGATTCAAAACCACCATACCTGGCTGCCTTCTTACGATAACTTCAATGGACATAATCATTTTGCCAAAATGGAAGGAATGGACTTCTCTCACCGGAATATCAATGGCTGGGATTTCATTGGTCAGCATGTAACGACATTTAGCGATGGAATGATTGCGGTGGGTGGCCGCCCACTGGAAAGACAACCTGCAGGAATCCGCGGAAATAACAAAGGAGCCATTTGCCTGGAGCATCTTGGTGATTTTGATATTGGACAAGATAAAATGACAAGTGAGCACAAAAAGACCATCGTTCATGTCAATGCCGTACTTAATTTGAAGTTTGGTTTAAAACCCAGTGTAGACGCGAATGTTTATCACCACTGGTACAGTTTGTTTGCACCGTACAACCGCCTGACGGACGGACAAAATAATAAGCGGTCTACCAAGTCTTGTCCGGGCTCTGGTTTCTTTGGTGGGAATTCGATCGCTGCTGCTAAAAAGAATTTCATTCCTCTGATCAGGAAGACACTGAAAAATTTTCCAGCGTATAAATCAGTTTTTGAAAAAGAAATAGAACAGCCTATTTCGCATGCGATCGTGGTTCGTGCCCATGCATTGAATGTGCGTACCGGACCCAGCGTTCGCAGAAAATGGGCGGGCACCGTTCGGAAAACTACACAAGTGGCGATCTACGAAAAGAAAGGTCGTTGGTCCAGAATCAGTACGGAGCAACGTTGGGTTTCCTCCTATTACTTGAAGCAAGTTTTTGTAGGCACCGTTATCGATCCGGATCCTAAAGGCCTCAGCGTTCGTTCCGGACCGAACCGCAGATTCCGCAAACTGGGTGTCAAGATGAAAGGCGATCCAATTACTGTTTATGAAATTAGTGAGAACAACTGGTATCGTATTGACTTTTTGGATAAGTGGGTTTCTGGAAAGTATTGTAGGCTGGAGGCGTAGATTTTAGAGAGGTGGGAAGTTGGAAGTGGGAAGCTGCCCTATATCGCGGGCTCCGCGTTAGCGTGAAGCTTCCAACTTCCCACTTCCAACTTCCCACTTCCAACTTCCAACCACATAAACAACAAGCACTATGACAAGAATAGGCCTCCTATCCGACACACACAGCTACCTGGATGAGAAAATATTCGAATACTTCGATGAATGCGACGAACTCTGGCATGCTGGCGATATTGGAAGTATGGAAGTGTTGGACACCCTGGAAGCGTTCAAACCTATCAAAGCAGTTTATGGAAATATTGATGGCGGTGTTTTGCGTCAGCAATTGCCGCTAAACCATCGCTTTGAGGTGGAGGGCATGCGCGTTTGGATGACACATATTGCCGGCTACCCCGGCAAATACAACAAGCGAGTAAGAGAGGGTTTGATGAAAGAGCCAACTGATATTTTTGTTTGTGGACATTCTCACATCTTAAAAGTGATGGGCGATAAAAGACACGATCATTTGCACATCAATCCCGGCGCTTGTGGCAATCATGGCTTTCACCAGATGAAAACGATTATCCGATTTTCGATTGATGCTGGAATGGTGAAAGATATGGAGGTGATTGAGCTGGGCTTGCGGGGGGCGATTTGAGATTGAATTGGAAATGCCTTCTACCGTAGAACTCGCAGGCTCGTTTTCTTTGATGGGACATGGATTTGACGGTTTTTTTTTGCGATCGTAAAAATAAAAACACGTTAAAGCGAAAATCCGTCCTTATCAGTTCAATCCGTGTCCCATCATCAAAAAGATCGCGTCAGCGATCCACGGAACTCCAATTCACTTTTCCTACTTCTTTTCGTAAATTTGCACTAGACTTTATCAGGAATTTTTTTGTATAGGAACCAAATAGAGATTTTTGTTCGAATCGAGGAACACCCGGAACCTGATAGCCATAGTTATCAAGGTGAGCATGTAACGAAGCGTTGAATAAAAAGATCATTTGGATGGCATACTAAATTATCCCTAATAAAGTCTACTATATAAGGAAGTCGTTTAAAGTAGATAAACAACTTCAATCATCAACTCATCTAAACCAAAAAATAATGTTTAAACAATTAGTTAAAATTATCCTCTGCACTGGTATGATGCTGTTTTTTGCCTGCGAGCAAAACCAACAAAACACCGACAAAGTTACAACCACGACCACTATGAACAGCTTAAAAGCAAACGCTCCTACTGCAAAACAAGTTGCAAAAGAAATGACGATCCACGGGGACACTCGTATTGACAATTACTACTGGCTCAATCAACGGGAAGATCAGGAAGTAATCAACTACCTTGAAGCCGAAAATTCTTACACCGATGAAGTGATGAAACACACTGAATCGTTTCAGGATAAACTCTACAACGAGATCGTAGGTCGAATTAAGAAAGACGATACATCTGTTCCGTACAAAGACAACGGCTACTGGTACCTGACTTCTTTTGAAAAAGGCAAAGAATACCCCATTCATTCTCGTAAGAAAGGATCTTTAGATGCCAAGCATGAAGTCATGCTGGATGTCAACGTACTAGCTAAAGATTTTGAATACTACTCTGCTGCTGGCCTAAGCGTTAGCCCTAATAATAAACTCCTCTCTTATGGGGAGGATACATTGAGTCGTCGTATCTATACAATTAAATTCAAAAACCTGGAAACTGGCGAGATGTTGAGCGACATCATTCCAAATACAACTGGTCGTGCAGTTTGGGCAAATGACAACAAGACACTTTTTTATGCCGTGAAGGATGAGACACTTCGTTCTTACAAAATCTTTAAGCATAAATTAGGTACTGATGCGTCAAAAGATGTAGAAATATATCACGAAAAGGACGATACCTTTGGCACCTATGTATACAAAACAAAATCGGACAAGTACATCGTTATTGGTTCCTACCATACCCTGACTACTGAAGTCCGTTTGGTAAATGCCGACACTCCTGATCAACCGTTTAAAGTTTTTGAACCAAGAGACAAAGTTGCTGAGCACGAATATAGCATCAATCATTTCAATGATAAATTTTATATCAGAACCAACCTGGATGCAGAAAATTTTCGCTTGATGGAAACGCCTGAAAACGCAACTGGAAAAGAGAATTGGAAAGAAGTCATCCCACATCGCAAAGATGTTTTACTGGAAGGCACGGACGTCTTTAAAGAATTCCTGGTGCTTTCTGAACGTAAAGCCGGGATTACTCAGTTGCGCGTTCGTCCATGGAGCGGAGCGGAGCATTATATCAAATTTAAAGACGATGCCTATCTTGCCTATACATCTACTAATCCTGAATTCGACACGGATATTTTACGCATCGGTTACCAATCTATGTCGACTCCAAATACGATTTATGATTACAATATGAAGACGAAGGATATGCAACAGCTCAAGCAACAGGAAGTAGTGGGCGACTTCGATTCTAACAACTATAAAACGGAGCGCATTTTTGCGAAAGCTCGCGATGGCGCCATGGTTCCGGTTTCTATTGTATACCACAAGGACACCAAGATTGAGGGCAAAGCCCCCATGCTTTTATATGCTTATGGCTCTTATGGAAATAGTATGGACCCTTACTTTAGTTCGGTTCGACTGAGCTTACTGGACCGTGGTTTTGTGTACGCAATTGCGCACATACGCGGTGGAATGGAGATGGGTAAGCAATGGTACGAAGATGGAAAGAAGTTGAAAAAGATAAACACCTTTACGGATTTCATCGATTGTGCTGAATACCTTACCGCCAACAATTATGCGGACAAAGACCATCTATTTGCGATGGGTGGTTCGGCAGGTGGATTGCTAATGGGTGCTGTTGTAAACATGCGTCCGGAATTATGGAAAGGCGTAATCGCTGCTGTTCCTTTTGTGGATGTGGTAACGACGATGCTCGATGAAAGCATTCCACTGACAACTGGTGAATTTGACGAATGGGGTAATCCAAAAGAAAAGGAATATTACGACTATATGAAGTCATACTCTCCTTATGACAATGTGGAGAAAAAGGCATATCCAAATATGTTAGTAACAACCGGATTGCACGACTCGCAAGTACAATACTGGGAACCCGCAAAGTGGATAGCGAAGTTACGTGAGATGAAAACGGATGACAACGTACTTCTGCTACATACCAATATGGGTGCTGGCCACGGTGGTGCTTCTGGTCGATTTAAGCGACATAGGGAGACGGCAAGAGAGTATGCTTTTTTGTTGGATTTGGCGGGAATTAATGAGGGTGAGATTGCTGATTGAGGGGTCGGGTGTCAGAAGTCGGGAGTCAGTTTCTCGCGCATTGACACTCCCTTAGTTGTGATCTAGTATTTTGTATCAGTAAAAAAAGGCTGTTGGGAGATTTTCCCGGCGGCCTTTTTTTTATATCCTTAATTTTTTGCACAGATCTGTGGGTCGAGGTGGAGGTTAGATGTTGATTTGTTAGTTAATTTTTTTACCCCATAGATCACGGAGGCTTTATATTTTATACAACTTCAATAAATGAGAGGAAAGAAAAAGATAATTTGTCTCCATGCACTATGTGAAATTCCTCCATGCTCCTTGTGGTAAAAAATCTTCCAACCCTACACATGGAGCCTGCAATCACGGGCACTGACCCCCTACACCCGGACTCCCGACCCCTCAAAAACTATTTCGCCCCCAAAGCCGCCGCCTTCTGCATCCAAATCTTTGAATTAGCAACATCCCCCTTGTCCCGATACACAAATCCAAGATACTGATGAATGGTCGGGTTGGAGGGATCGTATTTCAAAGCTTCTTTGAATTGAATAATTGCATTATCAAATTGCTTCTTTTGAGCAAAAACAGAACCCAGATTTCTTCTCGCATCTACAAATCGGGGATTAATACTGACCGCTTTTTCATACACTTCCTGCGCCTTATCCAAATTGCCTTTTTCAAAATAAATGATGCCCATATTGCTGTAGACGTTCGCATTATTGGGTTTGTATTTCAGCGAGCGTTCGTAGTTTTCCAGCGCCTTTTCTTTTTGGTTTAAACGATAAAAAGCCAATCCTAACTCGCCATAAGCATCGTGGTATGGCGGATAGATGGAAATCGCTTTTTCAAAACTGGCTTTCCCTTTTGCATACCATTCTTTTTGTCTGTTGGGATCTCGTTCCTCCTTCCCTTTTTTGATTTGCTCCAGCGCGTAATGGTAATTTAATTTGGCGCTGTTTGGCGAAATATTTATGTCAGCATGATAGAGCGAGTAACTGTCTTTCCAAACTGGATTTCGCGTAAGCGTACGCGTGGCATACAAACCAACAATCAACAAAGCTATACCAGTTGCCACTTTGTATTTACTGAGCAATGCAAAAATTTCTTCGCCCTTTCCTTTGGTCAGCTCTACATTAGAAAACTTCAAAACACCCCAGGCCAGAACCAAGGTAAAACCAAGTGAAGCCATATACAAAAAGCGTTCGCCGTAGGAAGATCCTATTTCAATGATTAAATTAGAAAATATCGAAAAGGTAACAACACTGTAGAGAATTCCAAATGCCCAAATGGCCTTTTTCTTCGTATTCACAATTGCCCAGACAGTTAATCCAACAAGTACCAACATGGAAACGATAGCTATTGGATTTGACACTCCTACCACAGGTAATTGATTGTAACCCACATCAGAAACCAGTTGCAATGGAAAAATAAGCGCTGCCAGATATTTGCCCAACAAGACAAAGGCTGTTGCTATTTGCTCCAAAGAATTATCCGAAGATGTTAATAAATTATCGAGTGGAGAAGTACCTTCCGTACCAGCAGTTACTGCTCCTAAGATTGCTCTTCTGGTGATAAAGTATATCCCCACCGGAACTAAAAAGAAAGCAGATGTTGTCAGCGTTTTTTTAGTAGACAACTCCGTGAAAAAGTAAATCATCAAAGGAATAACCGCAAGAAAGGTCACTGCATTTTCTTTAGAAAACATGGCAACTGTATAACTCAACCATGCCAGTACCAAATGAAGTATCTTGTTCGATTTGAAATATTTCCAAAGCCAGTTTACGGCAAGTAGGCAAAACAAAAAAGCCATGATCTCATCCCGGCTTTTAATGTTTGCCACCACTTCTACATGTACCGGATGTGCCATAAAAAACAGGGCTGTCAAAAAGGGTAACAAGACCGTATATTTATTCAACATCCGCGACAAGAATACGAATAACAGAAACCCAGTCGACGCATACATCAACACATTGACAAAGTGGTGAAGCGCAGGCGTGTCTTTCGCCAAGTCCCACTCCACTGCAAACATGACCAGAGACAGTGGGCGATACAAAGTCCCGTTACTCAGCCAATAACCATAGCGGTAACTCGTAGTCAGTATCGTCGGAATACCTTCCACCCCTTGCTTGGTAACAAAGTTTTCCTTGATCGCTGAAAAATCATCCAGCGCATAATCGTGACTGAGGGTATTGGAATAAATAAGAAAACCAAAGAGCGCGATAATCAAGGCAGGAATAAGCTGTTTCCTCAGCGGTTCTTTGGGTTGAGACCTGATAGTCTTTGCGCTAGATTTCTTTTTCGTATTGGCTTGCTTTTTCTTTGACATGGTTTGGAGACTTATTTCCATGCAAGTATAAGGAAAAGTTGGAAGAATAGAGGGAATTTGAATTAGAATGCGAATGCGAGTTAGAATACGAATGAAATTACACCAATAGGGACATTCTAATTCAAATTCTTCACTCCTCCACTATAACCTTCACCTCACGCTCCACATCCTTAATTTCCGAAGCACCAAAATACGCCACCGTTCCAGTACGAGATTTAGTAGATAGTATCTCAATCCCCTGCCACTTTTCACCGCAATCATTATAAAGGGTGGCTCCATTAAGGATGAGTTTTCCTTTGGGGTGGACCTCAATCTTTGCGCCTTTGGGTAGTGATACCATGCAACGAACGGTAAGCGAAGCGCCATTCTTTATGACAAGGTTGCCTTCCAGATCTTTCGCGCTACTCCAAACAATATCATCTTTAATATTAATAGTCGCTTCCTTTTTAAAATCACACCAGGTTGGCACTAGCATATCCCTAAGTTTGGGTTTCTTACCGGGAGACATATTGTGGTGAATGGTTGCAATTTGACAGGGCGACCAAGCGCTGATATGCGTGTTGTAATCCATAAAATTATTACTCCAAAGCGAATCGCAAGGCGACCTGTTTGGGGTGTGGCCATAACAATTTGGATGCTTGGGCGTGTCATCACAACCATCATTGGAATTCCAGGTATGACGTAGTCCGAGGTTGTGTCCCACTTCGTGGTGCAAGAGCTTGGCAGCAAACCATTTTCCGTAAGGAACCTCCCATTTACCATTTCTCCAGATCGTATCTTTTGTTGCATTATAATGCCAGCCACAAACTTTTAGCCAGTTACCAAAAGCAATCCCGTTGCTTGATTTTCTAAACGTTTTTGAGGTCAGACTATCTTCAGGATAAGGCATCACAAAAATATTCATCACGGTATCTTTCATTACCCCATAGCGTTCAAAAGGCGTTTTATCATAAATATTTTTTCCTTTTCCTGTATTAATTTGAGCGTAGCATGCATCGTCGTTGTGAAAGTAGATGCCATCGTCATCAGGATCGCCAGGGCGGCCAGTCAACTCATAGCGGTAACGCATTGGGATGATAGGCGTATTATTACCAATCGGCAAACGCATCTGCTTATTGCGTTTTAGTTTCTTATTGGCCACGTCCATCACTTCTTTAATAAAAGCAGTACCTTTCCGTTCATTGAAATTAGCGGTTCCACGCCCCCCATTCATAATATGAAAGTTGAGGCGAATGACTTTAAGAGGCGTATGATCCACATGCTTGATGTCCGGCATGTAATTTTCCTTGATCTTACAAGGTGATTTACCTTCATACGATGCGGGTGTTTGCCCTTCAACGGGAAGAACGATCTCAGTAAGGTATTGCTTGTTTACCTTTTGACTGCAGGTACCCATAATTGCAAAAAAACCGAAGACAATTAAATAACGGAACATTAATTATTATTTTTGTGAAGTGATGCGTTTAGGTTTAGTACACTCCCAGAGCGTATTTGGCCTAAGCCGGTAAATTTTATCTGTTGAAGTTGTTAAAGTTATCTCCTGAAGCCGTGGATAAAGGCCTGTCCGGCTGCGATCAATCCCTTATCCACGGCTTCAGGAGATAACTTTATACTTTATTTACACAAATATCAAACAATTTATATGAAATCCAACGTATTTTTCGCGCTAGTGTTGCTATTAGTTACTGCTTGTAAGGTAGATCCGCCTGCCACGGACAGAAGTATTTCGGAATTGGAGAAGGCTATGGAGACAAATGCCAGCGATTCTCTGACGCAATCCTTAATCTCTGCTTATCGCACGCACATCGCTGACCATCCAACTGATTCAGAACTGAACTCCACTTATTGGCACAAGACTGCTATTTTATTGGCAAAGAAAAACCAGTTTGCGAATGCCGCTCAGGTGCTACAACAGGCGATCAAAAGCTACCCTACTGCGTCTGGTACTCCGAAAAATTTGCACCTGCTTGCTGATTTATACACCAATCAACTTCGTATGCCGGACTTAGGGAATGACCTGTACAATGGCCTTGCCACCAATTATCCCAACTACGCTTCCATTGACAAGGTAAAGGCCAGTATGAAGGTTCCGGAGGTAGCACTTGCGGATCGCATCAGCTCGCTCATTTCCGGTATGTACAATGAGGAAACACACTTTTTGGATAGAACCAAAGCAACGAAGTACATCAATGCCTGCGAGGTCTACGCCATTAACAATCCAAAAGACGAGAAGGCAGCTGAGTATTTATTTAAAGCAGCTGAAACTTGCCGAACTATAAAAAACTATCCAAAGGCCCTTGAGATTTATGACTGGATTTACAATAGCTTTGGATCTTACCCCAAGCATGGTCAGGCTCTTTTCCTCAAAGCTTTTACGCTTGACAATGACATGAAAAAATATGAGTTGGCCCGACCCGTATATGAGGAATTTCTGGCGAAGCATCCGGATGATGTTTTTGCAAAAGATACGCCTTTTCTTTTGAAGAATTTAGGGAAGTCGGATAATGAGATTATTAATAATTTTGGGAAATGATAAGGGGGTAAGGTTTGAAGGTTTGAAGGGGGTAAGGTTTGAAGGTTTGAAGGACACTCGATGTGCGTAGCCCGCGATCGAGTGTCCTTCAAACCTTCACCCTTTCAAACCTTCAAACCTTCACCCCTTCACCCCTTATCTCTTAAAAAAGCTAAAAATAGTCTTACCATAATTCCGCGAATCAAAGCAATACGGATGATTCTTAAAGTTGTGATTCGGATTGTGTTCGAGGACCAACCAACCAGCCTCGTTTAGCATACTGTTTTTAAAAATCCGATCGGGAATGCTGTCAATGCCAGCCATGGTATATGGAGGATCTGCGAAAATAAAATCAAATTTTTCGCCACTTCTGTCCATGTATTTTAGCGCATCAGATTTGAAGATTCTGATTTTGGATTCAATATCTAATTTTTTGGCGGTTTCTTTTACAAACCTGATGCAAGCAGGAAACTGATCCACATAAGTCACATCCTGGCAGCCTCTCGAAATAAATTCATAACTAAGGCTTCCGGTCCCTCCAAAAAGGTCTAGTACTTTAAGCGCCTCAAAATCAAGGCTGTTGACCACAATATTGAAGAGTGCTTCCTTTGCATAATCTGTAGTGGGTCGGGTTGGCCAGTTTTTGGCAGGTGGCGTAAAACGACGCCCTTTAAATTCCCCTCCGATTATCCGCATAATTTGAAGCTAAAAAGGTCATAAAAGAAATGCTCGTTGATGGCGTTGATCTTGCGACCATAGTTGTAAAAAACCGGGCGCTGCAAATGGTTCAGATAACGAATATAGCGATAGAGTTGATGATAAATTTGTGAATCTTCCAGAATGAATCCTGAAAAATACAAGGGTACTACCTCCGGTTTCAGTTTAAATTGATCGTAGACAAGCATTACAAAATAAATGAAGTCTTTCTCTGATTTGAAATTAAAGGTATTTGCAAAAAGCATATCCTCCGCCTCAAAAAGAATGATGTGAGCAAGTTCATCACGAACATGCACATATACTTTGCGATCAGCATGATGACCAGCTACATGTTTCAGTCCAAGAATCAGTGGACTAAGCACATGGTGGATAGCTGCAGCAGGGAAAAAAGTCTGAATCTGAGTGGCTAAGTTCTGTGCAACCAAAAAAATATTTTTCGCTTTAAGCGTATCCAGATGGTCAATATGAATTTTGGAAGTCGCCTGCTTATCGACCATCTTCTCGAGATAGGCTTCCGGCGATTTATCATCGTACAGGCGGTTAGGGATAAAAGTATTGTCGGAATTCACAACAGCAACCTTAATATGGCGGTAAGGAAGTTTGAGCAATTCATCTTGCTGATGTACTTCACGAAGTTTGTGAGCCAGGTCTTTATCGGCATCACTTTTGTAAAAAGCATAACTTTTTAGTGCGACAAGATTGGATTGCTGGTCAGAAATGACAAAAGAAAACCTGTCCATTCCAGCTAGAATGGACAGGTCATAATTAGCAGTATATTTCTTAGAAAAACTATCTTCTATTACAATAGTATCTACTCCCAATTTCCAGTTATGTTTGGTGTAAACCTATCTCCAAATTTCAAAGGAGCTTTAGGGTTGTAGTTGTCATCGTATTTTTTATACTTTTCGCTACTAAATTCTTCGCCCATAAATTGGTAGTAGTATGTTTTTGCTTCTACCACATAGACCAATGTTTTCTGGTAAGTCATTGTATCTGCAAATAATTCAAACTCTGTACCCGGAGGAGCATAAGGAACGATCTCCAATGAATCAAGATTGATTTTATATTTTTTAATCGATTCCATTGCCGGAACATAGGTGGTATCGTAAGTGATTTCACTTGAGTTAGGATCATCAGGATTACCTAATACCGCAATAGTTTGGATTTTACCTGTACGTAAAACTTCCTTAAGTTTTGCATAATCATTGGTAAACTCACCAGTAACATCGCGATAAACTTCCTGTGCAGAACGTAGCTTTTTCAAGGACTTAACAACGGCGTCAACACGCTTTGTCTTCTCTGCCTGAAATGCAATAGGAGCACGAATACTACCGATTAGTACAAATACCAATAAGGCAACGAGTAGGAGCAGAACTGAATTGATTATGAGTCTCATATAGGTTTAAAATTGATTGTTATAGCGCAATAATACTATTTTTATTTATAATATCACGCTGAAAGTTAGCAAATTTAAAGGGAAATGTGATCATGCCGATTGCCATTGCCATCACAATCGCAATCGCAACCGCAATTTCAATGCACTATGGCTTAGACCCAAAAATTTGATTTCCACCTTAACCAGGCCAGCTTCTAGAAGAATGTACGGCCATTATTATGAGATGCCACTTAACATCAAAGTGGTGTGTCAGCTTAAGCAATCAGCAAGACAGGTGGAGTGTTAAGTAAGCTTTCAGGAAGCTTGGCTTCTCTGCCAAAATCAATAAGCAGCCAGGCTAAACAGTCAAAAAAAAACTACTTACTTGCTTTATTTTCTCCAATCAGACACTCTCCACTGTAGTTTGCGCCTTCGTCTACAATCATTTTACTGGCCATTATCTTTCCCTTGATGTAAGCTGTATTTAGAAGATGGAGCAAGCCTTTCACTCCTATTTCTCCTTCAATTTTACCACTGATAAGTGACTCACCACAGCTGACTGTACCTTCCACTTTCCCTGAATCTCCCATGACAAACCGCTTTTCGCAAAAAACATCGCCTATAATCTTTCCATCTAACCTTAAATCTTCCGTACTTCGCACCACGCCTTCAATTACTGTCCCGCTATCCAACACACAAGAATTGGAAGGATTGGAGCTTGTTACTTTTGCATTGCCATCGGCAACTTCTTTTTGTTTTGATGAGAACATAATTTGTTTACTTTAAAATCGCTTAAAAAAAGATATGCAGTATGAAATTTTCAAAAAAATGCACTTAATACATTCACCTACAACTAATTACGGGTGAAATCTGATTTACTATCAAAAAAATTCATATAAATTTTGCTATAAAGTTAACATTAAAGAATAATTATCAGTAATAATATGAGTACTATTATTTTAGGTATTGAATCTTCCTGTGATGATACATCAGCAGCCATTCTGAAAGATGGGGTAATGCTTAGCAATTGTACGGCCAATCAGGAAGTACATAAGGCCTACGGCGGGGTGGTTCCGGAGGTAGCTTCAAGAGCGCATCAAATCAATATTGTTCCAGTTGTGGATCAGGCTATAAGAAAAGCGGGCATCCGTAAAGATCAAATTAACGCGGTCGCTTTTACGCGAGGTCCGGGTTTAATTGGTTCACTAATCGTGGGTGTTACGTTTGCAAAAGGCTTTGCGCTGGCTCGCAACATCCCCTTAATTGAGGTAAACCACATGCAGGCACACGTATTGGCGCATTTCGTGGAAGACCCCAAGCCCTCTTTTCCGTTTATGTGCCTCACCGTATCCGGAGGACACACACAGATTGTTGTCGTAAAAAGCCACCTGGAAATGGAAGTTATTGCCAATACCATTGACGACGCTGCTGGTGAGGCTTTTGACAAAACCGGAAAAATTATGGGCCTCGACTACCCTGCCGGTCCTGTTATCGACCGACTTGCCAAACAGGGAACGCCACGCTTTAAATTTCCGGAACCCAAAATTGATGGCCTCAACTTTAGCTTTAGCGGCCTCAAAACCTCCATCCTCTACTTTCTCCAAAGAGAAATTAAGACCAACCCTAACTTCATAACTGAAAACATGAACGATATTTGCGCTTCTGTCCAGGATCGAATAATTTCGATTTTGCTCAATAAGCTAAAGAAAGCCGTTAAACAAACCGGCATCAAAGAAATTGCGATTGCAGGTGGCGTTTCCGCAAATTCAGGATTGCGACAAGCGCTGCAAGAACATGGCGAGGAGTTGGGTTGGAACACTTATATCCCCCGATTTGAATATTGTACGGATAATGCTGCTATGATTGCCACTACTGGTTATTATAAGTTTTTGAAGGGGGAATTTGCGGGGCATGGGATTAAGCCTACGGCGAGGTATAAGATTTGAGGAGAGGACCGCGAAGACGGAAGACCGAAAGCCTGCCCCGAAATCTCGGGGACCGAAGTTTCACGCGACTGCATTCCGCGAAAGAAGAGAACTTCGGTCTTCCGTCTTCGGACTTCGGACTTTTTCTACCAACACATATCAAAAACCAAAACATCAACGTTTAATAAAAAATCATCATAAATGAACCGACACCTATTTATCTGGATCGCCAGTTTCGCTCTACTAGGAGCTTGTACATCTAACACCGCTACATCGTCAACAGCTGCCACCGATCCGTTTAAGGATTGCAAGGCAGGTAAACCTAAAGCTATTTTCCAGGGGGACTTTGAGCAGGTAAGTACACAAACATTCAAAATTGAACATAAAGAAGGTATTGAAAATGTCCAGTTTGAAAATGGATTAGCGCTCGAATTAATTCAGCTGGGATGTGATAAGGTGACGCAGGTTTTCCAATTTACGATTCCTCAAAAGTTGGAAGGAGAGCAGGATTGGATGACGCTGGCCGCTGACCAGTTTGTTTATCTGAGCCGGACTTCTGAGCAACATGGGATGCTCGGTATGTGGGGGCAGACCATTCGTGCGAATGGCCCAAATATACAACTTGGTGAGAAGCAGGTGCTGCAACCGGGCATCAGTATTAAGGTGGATAAGGTGCAGTCGATGGAATCTACTACTTTGGTGGTAGAGTTGTCGCAGGATTAGTTGCCCGCTAAAGTTGATGGGACACAGATCTAACAGAGGGAACTGATCTGACGGATTTTTTTCGTAGGACGTGACCCCTATAGCCTTAACAGAGCTGAGTACTCAGCGCGCAAAAAAAGAGAAAAAATCCGTGTAAATTCGTTTAATCGTCCGCCGCCATTGGGCTTTGGCCGAACGCTTTGGCCGAACGCTTTCGCCGAAGCTTCAGCGTAGGAGCACGGAGGCCGTTCAATGCGTGTTCCAATCTCCTTCGTAGGGTAACTTCAAATCTTTCGCCGAAAACCACAAAATTAGTAGCCCATTTGCCCAAAAATACCTCAAAAATCAATATCTTTATCAACTTGGTGCACTCCACCACACACATTGAAATCCCACCTAATACGTATCATAGTACGCTGGAACTAGCAGTTTTGGCTGTCAAAAAGCCTTTTGTGCGTACTTCATCATCGGAAATTAGATTATAAATCATGAATAGACTGCTCCTGGCATTTGTAGCTTTGTTTTTAGCTTTATGGCTAATTCTGGGTTCCTGGTGGTATGCTAAAAATTATGGTGCCATAGGATCCGCTCCCAGCTTTTCCATTACAGTGGATGGATTTGAGATTCCGGCTAAAGAAACTTTTTCGTTCTTCGAATCCAGCCCCGATCCGATCATTCCAGAATCGACGGAAGAGGCGTTTCAGACATTGGCAGATGTGCTGGTTACGAACAGCAATAAGCAATTAAATCTTTACGGCATTTATTCCGAACAGGAGTCAACAGGCAAATTGGGTAAAGCAAGAGCGGAAGCCATTAAATTGGAATTGGTGAATTTAGGGGCACCTGAAAATCAAATCGCGACTTCAGGTATACGAATGGCTAGCGCTCAGTTTGTAAGAGGTCAGCTCTACGGTGGTGTCCATTTTAAGTTTGAAGAAATAAACAAAAAACCCGCTTTGCCCGTCTACGAAGATACACCAGCAACGGGACAGCTAAGGCCGCTGAATATTTATTACGATAACAATGAATTCCAATTGGAACTATCTAAAGAGCTGGAAGATTATTTAACTTCCGCAAAAACGATCATGCGAAAACACCCAGCGGCCAATTTATTCATCATTGGTCATACCGACACAACGGGTGATCCCAAAAAAAACATGAACCTGTCAAAAGTTCGTGCAAAAAGCGTCAAGAAATTTTTGATTCGACATGGCTTAGACCCCAAACGTTTGAAACTTAAATACAAAGGTTCCACAGAACCGATCAGCACCAATAACTCGGAAGCTGGTAAAGAAAAGAACCGCCGGGTGGAGCTTCGGCTTCGGGATTAGAAGAATTTTGAAAAACACCATTTTATGATTGAAATTGGATCAATTTTACCAATATTCTTAATGATGTTAGGAGCTGCCTTTCTAGGCTTCCTACTATCGTGGCTATTAGCTAAAAGTCAGAATAATGATTTGGCTAACGATCAGGTCAATCAGTTGGTGGCACAAAATGCACAACTGAAGGGCGACTATGAGCGGATGCTGGAATACTCTAATGGCTTTCACAAGGAGAAGAAAGAACTCCTGCAAGGCAGCGAACATCTGGAGCAACAAGTAACGCAACTGAAAGCTGAAATAACGCAACTTCAACGTGATAAATCACTCCTGATAAAGGAATACAATAAATTTGAAGAATCGGCTGAGGCACCAAGTGAAGGTGGCCGATCCACTGACAACGAAGAAGAATTGCAAGCGCTGCGCGAACAGGTCAACGAATTGAATCACGATCTTTTTTCCTGGAAAAACAAGTACCAGGCGCTTAGTGAAACCACGACTAAAACGACCAACGATCTTGCCGCAAAAGCTTCTAAAAAAGCAAAAGGCGAAAAGTCCCAAAAGAGTGGAAAAAACAAAAAGTGGGAATCAAAATATAAAGCCCTTAAACTGAAATTTCTGGAGTTGACTCATGAAAAAAACCTTGTTGAAAATCATATGGACAAGTTGAAAACGGCCAACGATAAACTGCTGACAGATTTAATGTCGTATAAATCGCACCTTCCTGAGCCATTGGTCCCAACTGACATGGTGGTCGACCTACCCAGAAAAAAAGAGAAAGAGACCGTGAAAGAAAAGGATATTTTTCAGAAAATTAAGAAACGTTCTGCTTTGATCGACTTTAAAAGAATTGGCAAAGCTTCTGAAAAGAAAAAAGATGATCTGAAGCAAATACACGGTGTAGGCCCCTTTATTGAAAAAAAGCTAAACGCACTTGGCATCTATAAATTTGAACAGATTGCAAGACTCGAAGACGAGGACTTGATGGAAATTATACGAATAATTGAATTGCCAACTGGTGTGGTCAAAGGCCGCAACTGGATTGATCAGGCTAAGAAAATGAAGTAGGGGTTGGAAGAAGACCGAAGACGGGAGACCGAAGACGGAAGTTCACTCGAACGTGAATCCCTTCGGTTGTGTACCCACGTTCATGGGAAATGTTACAAACGGTGTCTGAAACCTTATCGTTCCCTAAGAACGACACCTAAGCTCCTAAGGCTAAGCTAGTCAAAATCTAAACTTAATCGTAACTGTTCAGTCAGACCGAAGACGGGAGACCGAAGACGGAAGTTCACTCGAACGTGAATCCCTTCGGTTGTGTACCCACGTTCATGGGAAATTTGACTTTGATTTTACCCGTGTTAACGGAAATTCCGAGGTTTGGGCGGGTTTTGAATTAGAATGCGAATGCGAATAACTTTCCTCACTTAAATTCCTCCCGCTTATCAACAACCAAAAATAAGGTACATGAGTTTTGTCTTTCCAAAACATCAAGAATGAAAATCCTGCTAACATCATCGTAGTTAGGCTGTTCACAAATCAACAGCGTATCATTGACATGTAACTCATGACTATATTTCTGACTTATATTAAAACCTTTGGATTTTAGTGCTTTACAATAGTAGTCAATATGGCCATTGTATTTCCCAACTGACGGATTGTATTTCCCAACTGACGGATTGTATTTCCCAACTGACGGTATAATGATTTGCTTTGCCAATGGATGTTTCTTTTTCAGATAGGGACCATAGGTATTCTCCGCATAAATTACTTTAGGGTGATTTATTTTTTCAACAATACTCTTGTATGGGAAAAAGAATAAGGCCAAAACGAAAAGTGCAGGAAACACAAACCTTGTAGATCTTTGCGGATATAAATCAATAAAGACGTCTGTCAATTTTTTACACAACTCCCACAAGGCATATCCAATACTAAGTGCTAACAAAGGAAAAACCGGAGCCGTGTACCAAAACACTTTTGTCTGAGCGGACGAAACAAGCAACAGGTAAATAATCACAGTAGAAAAAATCAAAAACTGCAACCGACGCTGTGCAGGCTCACTTTTAATGGCCAGCCAGATAGCTAAAGGAATGTAAGCCAACCAAAACGTAAAATGCGACTTCCAAATAAATTTGAAATAATAATTAAACGGATGCTGATGCCCTTCAATAACTTCAGAAAACCGACCTCCCAATTCATTTTCAAAAACAGCCTCTATGTATCCCGGATTATATTGTTCCCGCAAATAATAAAATAAAAGAACAGGCAATACCGCAACTGCCACAGCTCCATAAGTCGAGGGCTTCTTAAGCATTCCACCTAAGTGGCGATAATAAATAGCATAGAGCAAAATCCCCGGAAGTAACAAGAAACCCGCCACCCCTTTCGTCAATCCCGCCCATGCAATCGCTATTCCACAATAAAATAAATATTTCGTTTCTTTGCTTTCTGTGTATTGGTAAAAAAGTAACATGTAAGCTGTTGTAAACAGACAAAGTAAGGTATCCGGATCTGCTGTACGCGCAACATGCTCTCCAATAAATCCAGAAGTGGTTAGTAAGATCATGGCTGAAAAATAGCCCCACCAAATGGCGCCATTCTTTTTGGCAAACCATAATAATAATAAAACCAGACCTAATGCTGCAAAAGCGGATGGCAAACGTGCCGCCAACTCCGTAGGCCCCAACAGCTTAATAAAAAGCACCTGACACCAAATCGACAAGGGAGGCTTGGTGTACCACATATCGGCCGCTCCATTGTACTTTGCTACGAGAAAGTCACCACTCTCCGACATTTCTATCGCATTAATAGCCGGTCGGGCCTCATCAAAAAAGCACATGGGTAGCGCATCCAAGTGGAAAAATATTGGAAAATAAGCCACCAATAAAAAAAGTAGGAATGTAAGGACGGATAGCTGTTTTGTATTCAAAGCGTGTCGTTGTTAAACCAAAAGTAATTGCTTCTAGCTTGGAAGTTCGGAGTTGTCTGGCGCCCGGTAGGGTGTCGCCTGACAGCTGTAACTTAATGTATCAGAGGTATTTTACGATAATCCACCAAGTTAACTATTCCCAAAATAAAAATAGCCCAAACAACGAAGTTGTTTAAAGTTATTGTCCAGAAGTGAAGCTAACTGCTTGATGCTGAAGACGAAGCTCATTTTGAGTATCGTAGCCAAAGCTACGGCGACGAAGAATAGCTGAAGTATTCGGGATCAAT
>Ga0114957_1002276_pt1 | contig 18667 bp, 11 predicted proteins | sample BantaG_FD_87175 | JGI IMG/M metagenome (GOLD analysis project Ga0114957, IMG submission 87175) | Marine algal microbial communities from Bantry Bay, Ireland - BantryBay_4 metaG | ecosystem: Host-associated > Algae > Red algae > Unclassified | place: Bantry Bay, Ireland | collected 2014-11-21 | reverse complement strand
TTTTTTTGTAAAAAATATTAAAGACCTTTTCCCCTTCCGAGGATGGTACGGACAGTTGAAAGGATTTCATCGTTCCGTTCGAGAAATGCGAATTGCACTCTACCAAGGTCGATGGGAAACCTTTAATTCTGTCTATACTTACGCCACTAATCACCACAAAGAACAACTCGTTGATTTTGATTTATTTCATCAATTATTTGACGATCCATTCGATCATCGTTGGTTGAGTACTTTTCATCTGAGCATTCAAGTAGAAGTTGTAAAAGTATTGTTATTTGATGCGTTGAAAAAATTGGCCCCGATTGATTCGTATTTAGATTTTTTAAAAAATCACCCCAATCTCAAGGATCAAGACGACGACATTAATCCATATTTAGATTTATTGGTGACTGGACTTCTGCTGCAAGGCAATATCGAAGAAGCCAAATCCTATGCGAAGATTAAGGATTTGGAAATGTCTTTTTTGATGCGACAAGGTTGGATTGATTTTTTGAGAAAAAGAAATAACGAAAGCCTCTATAATTATGCTCATGCACTAAAAATTTATCGAAAAACATGGGCGCATCGAGAGTCTTATTTCCAAGATATAAGTGGCATTTTTCATCTCTTAGCTTTACTCAAAAAACAAGATCCAACGAGTTTATCGCACATCGAAGAATGCGCTTTTCAAACTCGTAAAAGTAAATTTAAAGTACCTTTTCAATGTCTTCAATCTGCTGCATCTTACTTGCAAGGGGAATTGAAGCAAGCAAATACTTTACTCAATAATGTAAAAATTAATTCGATCTTAAGTTTGTTTTTTTATGTCTTAGTGAGTCGCTGGAATCAAAAAAATATTGAAGCAGAATGGATTGAGCAGTTAGAAAAATCACTTTTGCCAGCCAAAGAAAATGGTTTCGTTTGGTTCGAGTTACAAATTGCAGGACTCCTCGCAGAGCTTGAATTAAGCGAAGAAAAAACAAAAAAATATACTCAACTCACTCAGCAATTAGAAGAGCAAACTGGTATGGAAACTATCTTTTCCTTGGTCAAAGTTACAGAACGTTGGGAACACTCACTCGACTTATTGACTACCATGGGATTGGAAGAAAATTCTTCCAGAAATTCGCGTGGAAAAAAATCAAGAGTCGCTTGGTTTGTCGAATTTGACCGAAAAGAAATTCAACCCAAATTACAAGTTTTGGGAAGTGATGGAACTTGGAGCAAAGGGCGAAATATTAGTTTGAAAAAAATCTCCATGCTTGATGTAGATGGTTTGACCAACGACGATCATCGAGTGGTCAAAGCCATCAAATCATTTCAATATGGCTACAATGCAACGGCGAATTACGAAATAGATTTTGATGAAGCTATCAAAGAATTAGTCGGACATCCTTATTTGTTTTTAAAAGATTCTCCAGGTGTCGTAGTGGAACTATTGGAAAAAGATCCTGAGCTTTCTGTTGAGCCAACCAAGGATGGATTTGAAATGAGGTTCATGCATGATTTTGACACCAAAGGAACGGTCGTCGTCAAAGAAACGCCCACTCGATACATCATCATGATTGTCGAAGAACGCCATATCAAAATTCAAAAAGCACTCGGAGGTGGCGCACTAAAAATACCAGAACAAGCGAAAGGACAATTGCTCAACGCAATCGGTCATGTATCCAAAACGGTGACGGTTCAATCAGGATTGGACGAACATTTGGAAGGTGTGCCGACCGTTGAAAGTGATGCTTCGATTCATATTCACATGTTGCCAAGTGGCAATGGTTTTAAGATGGAATTTTTTGTCAAACCATTCCAAGACAAACCACCTTATTTCAAACCAGGGGAAGGTCGAAAAAATGTAATTGCAGAGGTGGAAGGCGAGCGAGTTTTGGCAAGAAGAAATATCGAATTGGAAGCAACTAATGCCCAAGCGATTGAAGATGCTTGTCCTGCATTTGAGTTGGTTCCTTCTCATAATCGAGAATGGTTATTTCCTGATGCGCCAAGTTGTTTGCAAGTTTTGATGGAGATCGAACCTTTGCGAGCTGCAGGGAAATTAATTTTAGAACATCCAAGAGGCGAGCAACTTCGACTTACTGGAACGATTGGTTTTGAGCAAGTTTCGATGCGGATTCAGCGAGATAATGATTGGTTTGGAGTGACTGGAAAAATAAAAGTAAATGATGATTTAGTCATTGATTTTAAAGAGTTGTTGGACAAAGTAGAAGGATCAACTTCACAATTTATTGAAGTAGGCGAAGGAGAATTTATTGCGCTCACGGAGTCGTTGCGTAACCAAATTACTAATGTAAATGCTTTGTTAAATGAGGCTGATGGCGAATTAAATTTTCATCCTTTGGCAGCACCATTGATGGAAGAATTTGCCAGTCATATTCAAGAGTTGGAAGTCGATGCAAACTGGAAAATGCATTTGCAAAAAATAGATTCCATTCAAGATTTTTCCGCAACAGTTCCAGCAGAATATGAGGCGACTTTGCGAGAATATCAAGACGAAGGTTTCCAATGGTTGTCCCGATTGGCCTATTGGGGAGTGGGAGCATGTTTGGCAGATGATATGGGTTTGGGAAAAACAATTCAGGCATTGGCAGTACTCGTGGATCGAGCAAAAGATGGGCCAGCGATGGTGATTGCGCCAGCTTCGGTTTGCCGAAATTGGTTGCGAGAAACCGAAAAATTTGCGCCAACTTTAAACCCAGTTTTGTTTGGACAAGGCGACCGGGAAAGCATTGTTAGAAATCTTGGTCCGCAAGATTTCTTAATCGTAAGTTATGGATTGTTACCACAAGAATCTGAACTTTTAATATCTAAAAAATTCAATACCATTGTGCTGGACGAAGCGCAAGCGATCAAAAATCGAGCAACCAAACGTTCTCGTGCAGCGATGCAATTAAAAGCTAATTTTAAAATATTAACCACAGGTACTCCCGTCGAAAATCACTTGGGGGAACTTTGGAATTTATTTAATTTTTTAAATCCAGGACTGCTTGGCGGACTGCGAAGTTTTCAAGAAAGATTTGCAATACCCATCGAAAAGCTGCAAGACAAAGAACGTCGAGATCAGTTGCGTCGATTGATTCAACCTTTTATTTTGCGTCGCCGAAAAGATGATGTTTTAAAAGAATTGCCAAGCAAAACGGAAATCACTTTGACCGTAGAATTGTCGGAAAGAGAACGAGCATTTTATGAAGCATTGCGCCAGCAAGCGGTAGCCAATATTCAAGATTCGAGTGAAGAAAAAGGAAGTTCGAATATGCAAATTTTGGCAGAAATTATGCGCTTGCGACAAGCAGCTTGTAATCCGAAAATGGTCATACCAACGTCTGAAATTCAAAGTTCCAAATTGCAATTATTTGAGAAAACGATTGATGAATTATTGGAAGGAGGACACAAAGCATTGGTCTTCAGTCAGTTTGTCAAGCACTTAAAATTGGTACGAGAATTATTGGATCGCAAAGGAATTAATTATAAATATCTCGACGGCAGCACGCCACTCAAAAAACGAGAAGAAGCCATCAATGCTTTCCAAGGAGGCGACGGAGATTTGTTTTTAATTAGCTTGAAAGCAGGTGGAGTAGGACTGAATTTGACTGCGGCGGATTATGTTTTACATCTTGATCCTTGGTGGAATCCTGCGGTGGAAGATCAAGCATCTGATCGGGCGCATCGAATTGGACAGACTCGTCCTGTGACGATTTTAAGATTGGTGGCAGCAGATACGATTGAGGAAAAAATTGTGAAGTTGCATGGCTTAAAAAGAGACTTGGCGGATAGTTTATTGGAGGGAACGGATTCGACGGGAAGGATGTCTGCGCAGCAGTTGTTGGAGTTGATTAAAGAAGTGTAAAGTACCGTTAAAAAAAAACCGTTCGTGCCAATGCTCCAGCATTGGCACGAACGGAAATTAATATATTTAATATAAAGTGGGAAAAAAAAATGCATTTCGTCCCAAATTCTTATCTTTTTGTCCCATATTTTTATTTTCGTCCCATTTTGTTGTCATTGCTCACTATAATTTGCAATAAGTGGGAATCATGTTCATATTTGCTTGTGTAAGCGATTTACATTAGTTGATCATTTTTTAATCTTAAAAATAAAAAAAACATGATTCCTAACAAAAGCATTTTTTCCATCATCATTCTTGTTCTTATTTTTTCCCAAAACCTTATTTCAGCTCAAAGTAATGTGGTCTCTGGAATTATTTTAAATGAAAAAGAAGAACCATTAAGTTATGTCAATATTGGAATTATCGGCACTTCACTAGGAACAGTTTCAGATGAAAATGGAGGTTTTAAATTATATTTTGAGGAGACAATTTCTGAAGAAGATACCATTAGATTTTCAAGTATTGGTTATTTTACCCATGATTTTTCCATTAAAGAATTGCGAGGGAAAGAAGATTTTAAATTAGAAATGAAAGTTTCTAACAATACACTTACGGAAGTTGTTGTTCTGCCTGATTTTGAAAAAACGAAAACGAAAGGAAATAAAAATACAGACGCTCGAATGAATGTAAATTATTCCATTTCCAAAAAACCGAATCAAAATTTAGGAGCAGAAATTGGGCGAAAATTTAAAATCAAAAAAACAACTCATCTAAAAAAAGTTCGATTTTTTATTGCTGCCAATAATTTTGATACCGTTCGTTTTCGCATCAATATTTATCATTTGAAAAAAAGAAAACCAGGTGAAAATATTTTATCTCAAAATATCATCAAAGAGGTTGTTGGGAAAAAAATGGGTTGGATTGAAGTTGATTTGACTCCTTATCAAATACTTTCTAACAAGTCTGTAGTTGTTGGAGTCGAATGGATTCATCATTCTAAAAATGGGAAATCTTTGAGATTACCCATTTCAGTTCCGTCGATTGGTTCTGTTCATTTCTATAAATTTGGCAGTCAAAATAAGTGGAAACGATTCAATATGATGAGTTCGGCGATACAATTGAAAATGGCTTATTAACTGGTTTTGCGCAAGACCGAAAAGGTAGGTCGGGTTTCCAAATCCGATTAGAACAGGTAATAATCAGGTTTGGAAACCCGACTTAAATTAAGAAGATCTAGAGTTGTAGTCAAGGAGATGATGATTAAATTCACCATCTCCTTTTTGTGTGAAAAATATATAATAAATTTTTCCCAGTCTATAAAAACGAAAAAAAATGCACAAAATTGTATGCATTAAAATTAACACTTCACCGTTAACCATTCACCATTAAAATTTATACATTAGCGCAAATTTACATACTTTTTTAAACTACTTAATTTATGGAAACCGCAGCTTTAGCAAGTATTCATTGGCATGATGAACGATTTAAATATGATTGTGAAGCCCGTAATCAAACAGTAGAGCAAGCTTGCTTTCATCATTTTTATGGAAAAAAAGAAATGACGATTGTTGATTTGGGTTCAGGTACAGGTTCTAATTGTTTATATTTTTTTGAAAAATTTCCCTCCCAACAAAATTGGATTTTTATAGAACAAGAAGAAAAGATTTCCCAATATGCTTTAAATAGATTAGGAATCGAAGCAGATAAAAAAGGCTATGAAGTAACTCATGGCACCAATTCTTTAATCCTGAAAAAAGAAGATAGAAATATTAAAATTAAATATATCACCGACTCATTTTTGAACTTAGTTGACTTGGTTGATCTGGACAATGTGGATTTAGTCATGGCGAGTGCAATTTTTGATTTGCTCTCTTTTTCACAGTTTGTAGATTTTGGAAGTGTATTGTTAGAAAAGAAGTTACCACTTTTGACCACGTTGAATTATGCAGAAATGGACTTCAATTCAGATGCTCCTTCTGATGTAGTTTTTATCGAAAAATATGAAAGCTTTATGAATCGACCCCAAGAATTTGGGAAGGCAATGGGAAAAAAGTGTCCTCGAATTCTCGTCGATTTTTTCCAAAAACAAGGAGCTAAAATAGAATATGGGCCAAGTATCTGGAAGCTCGAAGGTGAATCTGCGCAAGTGATGAATCATCATCTATTGAACTTTATGGAGTCGGCGAGTAATCAAATGATGGAAGATCAAGAGGAAAGAATGCTGTTTAAAGATTGGATTACTTCGAAAAGAGAAGCGGTGGAAGAGAGCACTTTACATACTTATGTGCAGTATTATGATTTGTTTGTTTCTAACAAATAACACGTGGTGATCTGCTTCATCTGACCTAAAACAAGAGCGAAGCGATTTTTTTTCCATCTTGCATTCAACTCATAAATGCAAGTATTAAAAAATTCCCCATCATTGTTCTTTTTTCTAGGTCAAATGAAGCAGACCACCACGTGTTATTTTGCTCCCCAGATTTTTTTAAAAAAACCTTTCTTTGTCAGGTTTCAGATTTCTTTCCAACCTGTTATTTTGATACCTAAATGACACAAACCTTACCTATTTAAAACATTTTAAATTTTATCTTTGTGGGATTTTATTAGCGAATTATCGCACTATTTTTTCAAATCAAAAAGATATAATGAGATTTAGAATTTTTACAATTCCTATGTTGGTTGGGATGTTTTTATTTTTTGCCAATCAAGCAACAGGACAAACAGGAACCGTTCGTGGAAATATTTTTGATGATACAGGAGAGCCAATTATATCTGGAACGGTTCGATTGTTTGGGACAGACTTGGGAACGACTACGGACATAGATGGATTCTTTGCTTTAGGAAATGTGCCAGTCGGAGATTATCGTTTGGTGGTCACATACATTGGTTACGATAGTTTGAGTGTGCCAGTTACTATCAAAAATAATTCAATTAATTATCAACGATTGACGCTGGAAGAAGGCGGAGTTGCTTTATCGGAAGTTGTTATTTCAGGTGAGCGAGAAGAGGCGAGGTCAGAGGTAAAAGTATCGGCCGTTCGGATTACGACTAGAGATATTAAAGCGTTGCCATCGACAGGAGGAGAGCCTGATATTGCACAATATCTTTCAGTTTTGCCAGGGGTAGTTTTTTCGGGAGATCAAGGTGGTCAATTGTATATTCGAGGTGGATCACCGATTCAAAATAAAATCCTTTTGGATGGGTTGGCCATTTATAAACCATTTCACTCGATAGGATTTTTCTCTGTTTTTGAAACCGAAGCGATTCGAAGTGTGGATGTTTACACGGGTGGATTCAATGCAGAATATGGTGGAAGAATTTCCGCTATCGTAGATATTAAAACTCGGGAGGGAAATAAAAAACGTTGGGGAGGAATTGCTTCAGCAAGTCCATTTATGGGAAAAGTTTTGTTAGAAGGGCCTTTGAAAAAAATTAATGAAGATAGCGGAAATAGTACCTCTTTACTTTTTACTGCAAAGCATTCCTACCTTGATCAAACGTCCTCGGCATTTTATGAATATGCGGTGCAAGATTCTTCAGGTTCATTGCCATTTAGCTTTACAGATGTTTATGGAAAAATGTCATTCGTATTTGGTGGAGGAAGTAAAATGAATTTATTTGGATTCAATTATACTGATAGAGTGATATATGATGGCTTGGCAGATTTGGACTGGAAAACAACTGGAGGTGGTGCTAATTTTAAGTTAGTTCCTCCATCTTCTAATTTGATTATTGATGGAATCGTTGGTGGTTCAAGATATGATATTAGTCTAGTGGAAGATAGCGACAAACCTCGAAAAAGTAGTATTACTAGTTACACCGTCGGTTTTAACTTTACTTATTTTGGGAAAAATAATGAGGTGAAATACGGTTTTAATTTTACGGGATTAAATACTGATTTTGAATTTACAAATTTGTTCGGGCGAAAATTTGAGCAAGAAAGTTTCGTTTCTGAGGCAGCAGCTTTTGTAAAATACAAACAGATTTTCGGAAACTTAATCATTGAACCTAGTGTACGTTTTCAATATTATATAGCAGACTTACCGGATTTAGAAATTGAACCTCGAATTGGTTTGAAATATAATGCAACCGATAATTTAAGATTCAAATTAGCGGCTGGATTATATTCTCAAAATTTGTTGACTTCTGTAAACGAAAGAGATATTGTCAATTTGTTTGTCGGTTTTTTAACGGGACCTGATGAGAATTTATTCAAACCAGGTTCGACAGAAGAAGTAGATCACCGATTGCAAAAAGCAGCCCATGTAATTGTTGGTGCTGAAGTTGATGTCACTAAAAAAATTCAAATTAATGTAGAAGGTTATTTGAAAAAATACAATCAACTAATCAATATCAATCGAAACAAATTAAATGTACTTGATCCTGATTATATTACAGAAACGGGAGAAGCTTATGGAGTTGATTTTTTAATAAAATACAATGCAAAAAAATTATACCTCTATGGAACGTACTCTTTAGGATTTGTTAATCGGGATGATGGCGACCAAGTTTACCCAACTATTTTTGATCGTCGTCACAATGTAAATATGTTAGCGACTTACAGTTTTGGAGACGAAGGAGAGTGGGAAGCAAGTGTTCGATGGAATATGGGATCAGGTTTTCCATTTACTCAAACGCAAGGATTTTATGGAAATGAGACCTTTGGACAAGGGGCAAGCACAGATATTTTATCCAACAATCCTGACTTGGGAATCATTTATTCTGATGATAGAAACGGAGGTCGATTGCCTTATTTCCACCGAATGGATATTTCTTTAAAGAGAACTTTTGAGTTTTCAAAATACAGCAACCTTCAAGCGATAGCTAGTGTGACCAATGCTTATAATAGAAATAATATTTTTTATGTTGACCGTGTCACGACCGAAAGAGTAGATCAATTGCCTATTCTACCTAGTATGAGTTTGATTTTTAGCTTTTAAATTGTTAAATAGTGTATAAGGATATTGAGTAAATATGGAATTGATTGATTAGGGAATTAGGTGTGAAGTCCTAATTCCTTAATCAATTCCCTATTTACTCAATTTCCTAATACACTAATCAATTAACTAAAATCCATGCATATGAAAAATAAACTTTTACTCCTCCTCGCCTTTTTATTTTTTCAAAACATAATTCTCCAAGCGCAAAATGATGAAATTTTACCACGTGGTTTTTCCAAAAAAGAGTTACTTGAAATGACTACCAATCAATTTCGAGAACCTAATGGAACTAACTTTTCTGATCCTCCTCCAGGCGAAGTCCGAACTATGGCTGAGTGGGAAGAATTGGAAGCCTTGATTATTACTTGGTCAACTGGTACGACTGGAATTAAAAATATTTTAGTGGAAATAGTACGTCATGCAAAAGAAGAAGCGCAAGTAATTATTGTTTGTTCTAACTCAGCAGTTGTTATCAATCAATTGACTCCAGCAGGTGTGAATACCGATAATATTATTTTTGTAGAAACACAATTCAATAGTATTTGGGTACGTGACTATGGACCCAATACGGTCTATCTAAATGATGTAGAAGAGCAATATATGATTGATTGGATTTATAATCGACCTCGTCCTTTTGACGATACGATTGTTTCTCCAGCCGTGGCTAATGCCTTGGGGGTTGAAATGTTTCGTACGCTAGATGCACCAGATGATTTAGTGCATACAGGAGGAAATTTTATGAATGATGGAATGGGAACTGCTTTTTCTTCGAGATTAGTTTTGGAAGAGAACGGGTCTTTTAATCAATTCGGACTGAGTAATCACAATGAGGCAGAAGTCAAAAATATCATGAATTTATATATGGGAATTGATGAATATGTTTTGATGGAAAATTTACCTTATGACCCGATTGATCATATTGATATGCATATGAAATTGTTAGACGAAGAAACTTTGTTGGTGGGAGAATATCCAGTTGGTGTGGCGGATGGTCCGCAGATTGAAGCTAACTTGCAATATATTTTGGACAATTTTATGACACCATACGGAAGACCTTATGATGTGATTCGAGTTCCGATGCCACCCGAAAATGGGAAATTTCCAGATAGTAGTCCACAAGGTGATTATCGAACATATGCGAATGCGGTCTTTGTCAACAAAACTGTTTTGTTGCCAATATATGAAGAGCAGTATGATACAACTGCTATTAAAATTTGGGAAAAAGCATTGCCTGGTTATAAGATTCAAGGAATCAATTGTAACGATATTATTTATTTGAATGGAGCAATTCATTGCATCACCAAAGAGGTTGGAGTGAAAGAACCGCTGTTAATTAATCATGCAAAAGTTCGGGATGGATGTATGATGCAAGATCAAATAGTTGAAGCAACGATTCAACATAAGACTGGAATTGCTGGAGCGACTTTGTTTTATTCAACGGATACTTCAGGAAGTTACCAAACTTTGGCGATGACAAATACAACTGGACATACTTGGAGTGCGATGATTCCTGCGACCAATGAAGAGATCGAAATGTTCTATTATATTCAAGCAACTGCCAATGATGGAAAACAAATCAATCGACCAATGGTTGCTCCGCAAGGATACTTTCATTACAATGTAACTGATTGTACAGTAGCAACGGAAGACCTTGAAATCGGAATAAGTTTAGAAAATATTTACCCAAATCCAGCAACTGCAATTACTGTAATCCCTGTGAAAACTACAAAAAGTTTAACAGCAGAAATTGAAGTGACGGATATTTTAGGTCGGACAATGGAAACAATTTTTTCTGGAAAAATACCAGTTGGTGAAAATAATTATTTTATTTATGCCAATGATTATGCTGCGGGAACGTACTTCGTGAATTTAAAAACAGAAGATAGAATCTTTGTACAAAAATTAATTATCCATTAAATAGGAGTCAGGAGCGCAGCGAACAACCTGACTGCTGACTCTTTTTTTTAAGAAAGCTGCTAACTCAATCGAGTTAGCAGCTTTCTTTCTTTTTGGAAACATAAATCTAGTCCACTCGTAAAAACAAACGTATTGATTTACTTCAATACTTCTGAGGATTCAAAAAACTAATACCGAATTCAATACGACATATCTTATTGAATTTGGTATAATATTTCAACCCGATACAAATTCTTAAAATTAAACATCATGAAACATTTATTCTTTCTAAAAAAAATGATAGCCTTCGTTTTCTTATTTTCCGTCATTAATTTTTCACTTTCAGCTGGATGTATTTATAAATTAGAACTTCAAGCGACCTTAAAAGAAGAGAGTAATTTTCTCACTTGGAGTACTAAGAGTGAATCTAATAATCAATTTTTCATTATCGAAAGATCAATCAATGGGATTGATTTTGAGACAGCAGGAAAAGTGAATGCTGTGGGAAATTCAAGTACAATTAATGAATACAGTTTTTCTGATTTGAATAAAAATAAAATGTACACTCGATACTTCTATCGGTTAGTTCAATTAGATTTTGACGATTCAGAAACATTTTCTCATGTAGTAGTCTTGACTCGAAATGCAAAGGAAAAATTATTTGAAATAACCTCAATGAATTCAAGCATCGTTGATAAGTATTTTAACCTAAATTTAAATTCAAAGGTCAAAACTGAATTAAGTTACAATCTCCAAACTCAAATGGGAGATATTATATTAAAAGGAAAAGTTCAAATGACTAAAGGAAGTAATGCCGTTGCTGTTGACCTCAATGATTTAGAAGTTGGTCGTTACCAATTTGCTTTGAAAGTCAAAAATGAAATATCAGTCATCCAAGTTAAGAAAGTAAATTCATCAGAATTACCCACAATAAATTTGGCGAACAAAAACAGGGAAAAGAAAAATTAGACATTAATTTTTTATAAAATTAAAGAGGCATTTTATTGAAAAATAAAATGCCTCTTTAGTTTTATAGCATCATAGGAATTGTTTTAAATGTCTGGCTAATCTGTGTGAGAAACATTGTGATTTTTAGGTTTTATTTTTTTTCAAAAAAAATTAAGAATAGCTATTTACTTTTTACCTTAGTCGTTCATATTTGAAAAATGATACTTTAGTACTTTTATTGTCAACTTTTTCCTACACCAAATTAATTTCTTTAATTCTTTAAATGTGAAAAAATGAATCAAGTTTTACTCGAAAAAATGAAAGATTATTCTGATGTCCGAATCATGAATACTATTCAGCAAGCCAATAATTTTGATCCAGAAATAGTGGAGACTGCCAAACATATTGCAACTGAAAAAGGATTGACATCTCCTGAACGAATGAAAATGTTTGAGCAACGGGCCAAATATTTGAGTATGGCAAAAAGGGAAATTAGTAATGGTGTAGCACCAGAGCAAATCAAAAAAAGCTTGATGGATCATGGTGCTGATGAAGCATTTGCGGTGGAAGTTCTAGGCGAAGCTGCCCGAACGATGACCGTAGGAGGGAAAAGAGTGGAGGAAAAAGATAGTAGTGGAACGTCAGTTTGGACGATTCTTTTTGTTATTTTTATTGTGGTTCGTATTATCTTAAGAATGGCAAGTAACTAGTTTTTTTTAAGTTAAAAAATAAATCATGGAAGATGATATTTTAGATGATGGTCGTGAATTTAGAAAAAACTCGCCAAACGATTATGTCGAAATAATTAACTTGAAACGAGCACTTGCTGAAGATGAGAAAAAAGTCCAACATGGAAAATATGCCGTTTGGGTTTTGATCGTAATCACAGCACTTGCAGCGGTTTTCGAAATGTCAATGTATGATGAAACTGCTTTATTTTTAGGAATTTATATTCCCATTTTGGTGATTTACTTTGCGTCTGCATTTTATATGAAAAGCAAACCTCAAATGGCATTTATTATTGTTTTGTCGGTCTATGGAATAGTTCAATTCTTAGGTATGCTTGCAGATCCGATGACACTTATTCGAGGTCTTTTATTAAAAATAATTTTGATTTATTATTTAGCAATCGCAATTAGTGCAGCGGGGAAATACGAAAAGGCAAAAAAAAGATTGTATGATTTAGAAGCAGATTAGACTTAAATTCTGAATGAATATCGAGCCTCTTGTATTCAATAAAAAAATACCATAAAGTAAATTTTTTTAAAAATTCACTTTGTGGTAAGTTCATGTTCACAATTATTCATAGTTATTTTGGATTCGTTTTTCATCATATTTCATAAAAAATCCTCGAAGTAACACAGGCTATATCTACGTTTTTTTATTTTATCTGATAAAAAAATAAAGCTCAAAATAACTTATGAATAATTGTGAACATGAACTTATTTTTTATTAAATGCTACTCTAATCCTAGTTCCTTTCTGTAATGTGCATCTTCATTTCCATTCTTTGACCAATAATCTAGCAGGATGGATTTTTTTCTAGTCCCTTTGGTCGTCATGGTTTTGGCACGTGAACCATACCCATCTTTATAGGATTCTTCCCACGAGATTATTTGATGAGGAAATGCTTTTTCGAAAACTATGGACAGTTTTCGATCAAGATTTTTATAGGATAAATAGAAATGTATTTCTTCTCCTTTCTCTTTTAAACTAGCCGTTGCTTTTTCATTTTTAAAATCAATATGTTTTAAACGAGCATAAGTTGTACTTGGAATTATATCAATATTTCCTTGTGGCAAACTGCTAGGATCAATTCTAATTTTTGACCATAATTCATCTTCCAATAAAGTTCTTTCCAATCTAGTTGTTTTATCACCTTCTGATTCGAAGTAAGAAAAAAGTTGAGATTCGTAACTATATTTCCCCAAATTCAATTGCATAAAGGTATGTCCACACCACTCTTGCGAAGAGTTCGTCACTTTTAAAGTACTAGGATTTTTTTTCAAGTCAACAGGAGTAAAAGAAGACATCATCATCGAGTAAGGATAAATTCCAGTATCGAATTTTCGAGTCATATTTAATTTCAAAACAGGAATGGCATCTTTTGGATGGCGACTTGGATTGTCTAATTTGACTTGATTTTTTTTGGAAAAATCTTCAGTTACGAAAACGAGAACAGCACTTCCTTCTCGCATCTCTCCATAGCGAGCTTGCTGCAAATTGTAACTTGTAATTTCAGCTTTGCCTTGATACCAATATTCATCGAATGGATCAGCAGAACTTTTGACCTGGATCGCCAAAGGATTTTTTGATGGAGTGGGAGAGGAATTTTCATTTCCACAACTCAATAAAAATAGCAAGAAGCTTAGCGATAGTATTTTTTTTATATCAATCATGAGTAGGTTTTTTTTATAAAAAAATAAACTTTGCTTACTCTACCCAATGATTTTTGGGGAATGTCCCAGCGGGACAAAATATGGGTAGAAAATCCGCAAAGATAAATACGACTCGTGCCGGGAGGTACGAAATATATTGAGTACCTACGGCACTCACACCCGTTTTTTATAATTTTTTCTACCAACATTTTGTCCCGCTGGGACAGTCCCCTAAAATCATTAGGTAGAGTAAACTTTCTTTCTCTAACAAAAAATATACAGTTCGGTTTTCGCAAAAAAAAAAAAGAGGTAATAGCATTTGTCGCTATCACCTCTTTTGTATTGTTTTTTATTAGAAAAAAACTAGCGAATCAGCGTGACATCTTGCACATTTGATTTAGCATCTACATTATCTATTGATGAGGTAACATTTTGAGTACTTCCATTAGGATATTTTAATTGAATGGAATAAACATAAACATCAGAAGGGGCAGGGTTTCCATCAATATTTCCATCCCAACCAGTATCGGGTGTTTCATTATTATAAACTAAATTTCCCCATCTGTTCCAAATGGAGAACTGCACAACTTCGACGGCAGGAAGAGCTTGTCCTATTTGTTGTCCTTCAAAAGTAACATTGAAGAAATCATTCAATCCATCACCATCAGGTGTGAATGCATTCGGTGCAATGAAATCTGGAATGGTTGCATCTATGATGATAGTATTTGAAGTTCCCTCACATCCTTCCGCACTTAATGCATCAGCATATACCTCATTCGCAATTCCTTCTTCGAGCATTTGGATATTCATGGTATCACCTTGTCCTACGCTGACACCATTATAAAACCATTCGATTGTACTTAATGGAACATTCGCATTTTGGAAAGTAAATGCAACTGTTTGTCCAAGCGCAACTGGACCGATTGGATTTGGAATCGTTACGATTTCAAATACAGGAGCTAAAGTTACATTAATGATAGCATCAGCACTTGCTGGACAATCTTGAATGGTTGCTGAAATATTAAGTACACCAGAATTTGTCGCAGTTATATTTACTGTACTCATTTCATTTGATCCATCAATAGTTCCTGCATTTGTAGACCAGACAAAGTCAGTATCTCCATTAAATTCTTCATTGGAAATCTGGTCACCAGCACATGCTGAAATAGTATCCCAAGCTAAGTCTAAAACAGGATCAACTACTTCCAATGGAATCGTCATCACGTCAGTACAAGCTCGATTTGTTGTAGTTCTAGTATATGTATTTGTTTCGGTCATCACTAAAACCAAATTTAAATTTTCCAAATCAGAATCAATAGATGGGTGTGATGCCCATTGATGCATAATGTCAGGGAAACTAGAAGGTTCATAAATTGGAGTAACTATCGAAACTATATCTCCCGCACAGTATATATCTTTGAACGGAATAGGTTCTACCGGCAAGTTAGGCAATGAATCTACTCGAACCGTAATCGAATCAATTACTGTACATGCGCCCACGACTAACTGAGTATAATAAGTAGTTGTTTCCGTAGGCATGACTGTAATTGTAGTATCTGTGATAGGTGCTAAAGTTGGATCAATTGGATTAGATTGCCATTCAAAACCAACTCCTGCTGTCGAAGTGTTGGCAGATAAGTCAACCGTCTCACCTAAACAAATTTCGATATAATCATCATTATTGATATTTGCATTGGCAGGAAGACCAGTAACTTCTACCATTGCAGTTTGCGAACAAAAAGCATTAGCACTTGTCGCCACTAATGTATAAGTTATCGTTCCCGCAGTTGCTTGAACAGTTGGATTTGGCAGAGTATTGTCATTCATATTTGTATTAGGTGTCCAATTGTACACAGTAGTTGAACCAGGAATTGGAGCAGCCAAATCAAGGAAAAAACTTTCACACAAAGTAGTATCTGTTGTCGTCAAATCTGGAAAATCAAAAGGATCGACATTGACTGTAATTTGGTCAGAAACCAAACATCCTGCTACTTCTACTGAAGCAGTATAAGTGGTCGTTACTGGTGGTGTATCAGTTATGACTTGTGCATTTGGATCGGGAAGGCTGATGCCTGGTGTCCAAATTAAATTTTGATTATTGACATTATTGACAGCTTCGAGCATGATATCCGTTCCTTCACAAATGTCGGTAATAGTAAGTGGATTAATCGAAATCTGAGGATCAATAATTTGGAGGAAAATAGAATCCGTATCAAAACACGGCCCAACGTTTCCTTCTACATATACCCAAGTGTCAGTTATTGGAGTAACGGTCGGAGTAGATGAAGTAGCTGGAGAAACCACACTTACTGGAGTCCAAAAATAAGTGGTCGCTCCGTCAACTTCTAATACCAAACTATTATTAGCACAAACTAAAGCAGTATCTGCTCCAAGGTTGATGATTACTTCTGGTTCATCTTCCAATTCTATGACAATCTCTGCGAAGTTAATGTTCCCACAACCGAAGTTATTGGAAAGCGTAATAATGATCGTTTCTGTTCCTTCCATCAAGTTATCTACCAGAGGAATCAAAGGAAACGATAAAATTGTTTGCCCTGGATTAAGTGTAACCGTATCAGGGATATTTAAAATATAATCTACACCAAGAGTTGCCGTTCCACCAATGGTTACACCATATTGAGCAATTTCATCTTGTGGGTTATTTAACGAAATTTCTAAAATATCATCTGTTCCAGAACATCCTTCAATCAAGTAATCAATTCCCGAAGAAAAGTTAACCGAAAGTTGAGGCGTTCCCCCTTTGATATCAGAAATAAAAACACCCGAGTCATATATTCCATCACCTCTATCTGCAATGGCTAATTTTAAGTGATAAGTATTACAAGGATCAACAACAGCACTTGCTGTTAAACTTTTTTTGACTCCTAAAAAATCAGAAGTCAAACCACCATAAACTACACTTTGTCCTAATTCATTATTTCGATAGTATTCCCAATTGTCTTGATAATTTACACTATTAATGGTAACGAAAGTGTTATTTCCATCGGGTAGTGTTGCAATATTAAGTTGGTCGTTAATATTGGGATCACCAACAATTCCAGGCCCAGAGATCAAGAATGCGAAAATATCATTAACTGTTCCACCAAGGAAATTAGGATACTCTTCCGATCCAAAAACATATTCAAATGCTAATTCATCGGTCGCAGCAAACACATCCATTTCCAAAATACAAGCATCAAAAGAACCAGATCCAGGGGGCGTTTCTAAGGAAGAAAAATAATCTAAATCAGAATCACTTGGTGCTCCATTATTACTACTAGAGAAAACAGTAGCAATATTCGCCATGTCAGAAACTTGACCAGAAGAAAGTACAATTCCTTTTTCCAATCCTAAATCAGAATTATCTGCGGTAAAAGTACCGTAAGCACCATCTGGACAATCAATAATAACATTAGAAATAACGGTTTGTGAAGAGGCTACGGCATCAATAATTTCTTGCTCTGTAGCAGTAGGTTGTATTGCAATCACATCAAGTGTTTCACATGGTTGAGCAGAACATTCCCAATTGGCAGCAAATCCTTCAAAAACGGATGTTCCATCAGATATGAATTCTACCGTCAAACAACCGGTGGCTTGAGTGGTAAAACAAACTCCACCATCTGCGGTCATACTATTATTTCCAAATCCTCCGATGGAGGCTATCTGTGTTCCGCCGACACCACCAGTACCAGAATAAATATTCATTTGGTCACCAGCATTATCAATGTTGTAATATTCTAAATTGAAAGTAATACACTCATTATTGGGTACTGGAGGACAAATTTCGAAAACGAAATTCTCTCCATTACTATAATCTTCATCAGGGCCACCTGAATCGAATAATTCTCCTGAACAAGAGGTAGATCCACCTTCATCAATAGTATTTACTTCCGCTAAAGTATCTACACAAAGAATGAAATCTCCCCAATTTGGAGTTGCAGTTGCTGAGAAATCATCGACTCTCAAAAAATATGGAATACCAGGAGTCAGTCCTAATAAATCCAATTCTAAGCTACTTTCTCCCACATCAGCTTTGGCGCAAAGTAACTCATCTAACTCATTGACTGCACAATCTCCCCGATAAACCGCTACTTGTGGTTGTGTCATTGGAGTTCCATTGGAGGCTTCCCCACTCAATAATACAGTAAAATCAACTACACTTCCATCGGCAGGAACGGTGAATTCAAACCAAACATCGTTATTGACATTATCCCAACAAGATGGAATATTGAAACTTGATGGAGGATCAAAAATCTGAGATGCTGTTGCATTGATATTATTATAAATAGCGGAGGAGTCACATAGTGGAGCTTCGCCTAAATTAATTATACCTGTACAATCATCATTTGCTGGTTGAGCAAATAAACTGAAGGATATAATTGTCAAACAAAAAAGTAAAATTCTTTTCATCATAATGAAATAGTCTTGGTGAAATATAATTGATTACTTCGTTTTGAAAATATTTTTTGAAAAAAGTAATCAGTTTTTTAAGCAGAATTACTCAATCACCAAAAATAGCTACTTTTTTTTCTATTCCAATAATTTTATGATGTAAAATTTGTTTCAAAGGAATGTTTATTTTAATGAGTATTTAAAAATGTGTGTCATGCGGGAAGTTTTTCTTTTAGATGCTATGTTAAAAAGCAAATGACACACTTTTTTATATACTCTCTTATTTTACTAATAACT
>Ga0114957_1002274_pt1 | contig 18681 bp, 18 predicted proteins | sample BantaG_FD_87175 | JGI IMG/M metagenome (GOLD analysis project Ga0114957, IMG submission 87175) | Marine algal microbial communities from Bantry Bay, Ireland - BantryBay_4 metaG | ecosystem: Host-associated > Algae > Red algae > Unclassified | place: Bantry Bay, Ireland | collected 2014-11-21 | reverse complement strand
GTAACTTTTGGTCGAGCCAAAAATAAGAAACTTAACTGGAGGGAGGGAGGATTTTCCTCTTTCCCTTTTCCTATTTTGGATCTTATCAAAAAGTTGCATTTATGAGTTGAATGCAAGTTTTATTTTATTTTAAAAAAACATAACTCATTGATTATGAAACAATTACTATTACTTTTGGCTACATTTTTATTTGTAGCAGGGTTCACTTTTCCAAGCAAAAATACTTTTAATACAGTATCCAAAAAAAGTAAAGGATATCAAGTAGGCGATGTCGCTGCTGATTTTAATTTGAAAAACATAGATGACAAAATGGTTTCCTTGGAAAGCATCAAGGATGTGAAAGGATACATTGTTGTGTTTACCTGCAACAGTTGCCCTGTGTCGATTGCCTACGAAGATCGCATCATCGATTTGCATAAAAAATATGCGCCAATGGGTTATCCAATTGTAGCCATTAATCCAAACGATCCTGATTTAAAACCAGATGATAGTTTTGAAGAAATGAAAGTTCGAGCAGCAGAAAAGAAATTTCCATTTATGTATTTATTTGATGAAGGTCAAAAAGTATATCCGAAATATGGAGCAACAAAAACGCCTCATGTTTTTCTTTTAGATAAAAATAGAAGAGTCAAATATATTGGTGCAATCGATGATAGTCGAGATGACAGCGATATTAAAAATAAATATGTAGAAGTTGCCATTGCTCAAATGGAAAAAGGAGAAAATCCTAATCCTCCATTTACAAAAGCAATGGGTTGTTCCATCAAAGACAAAAAAGTCAAAAGGAAAAGATCGAAAGGGAAGCGACCAAATTTGAGAAGTCCTCAACGTCCTCCTAATAAAGGCAATGGCGAAGGATAATATTTATTCATTTTCATCGACAGATTTTTTTTTAATGGATTTTAAGGCAAAAAAATGGACACATTAAAATATAAATTTTCTCTGATTCTACTTTTTGTATTTGTACTATTTCAAAGTTGTGGTGAAAAACAAGTAGCTGCAAAAGTAAAAAAACCTGCTCCTGTTAAATCTCCAAAAGTGGAAAAAACAGTACCAGCACTTTCAGCCGTTTACGATTCATATGATGATTTGGCTTATTTGTTTAATCATCAAAATGACACCACTTATGTCATCAATTTTTGGGCAACTTGGTGCGCACCTTGCATCGCCGAACTACCCTACTTTGAGTACATAAATAAAACCTACAAAGACGAAAAAGTAAAAGTAGTTTTGATCAGTCTGGATTCAAAAAAATCAATTGATTCCAAACTTCGACCTTTTATTCAAAAAGAAAAATTAATGTCTCACGTCGTTGCTTTGACCGATACAGATTATAATACTTGGATTGATAAAGTTAATCCAGATTGGGATGGAGCGATACCGGTCACCATAATTTATAATAAAGAAGAATACGAAATCGTCAAAGGCGAATTCGATAATTACGAAGAGTTAAATACTATTGTTAAATCATATTTAAAAATCTAATCATGAAAAATTTAATTAAAATTTCTTTCCTATTTTTTGCTGTAGGAATTTTTATGACCTCTTGTGGAGAGGCGACGGAAGCGGCAAGCACAGTTGCCGATAAAGCAAAAGATGCTACAGAAAAAACAACTGAAGCGATCAAAGATGGCGCATCTAAAATGATGAATGATGAAGCTGCCAAAGGATTAAAAATTGGTGATACTGCTGAAGACTTTAAGTTGAAAAATGTAAAAGGCGAGATGGTTTCCCTCAGCGGAATTGAAAATGCTAAAGGTTATATTGTAACTTTTACTTGCAACACTTGTCCTTATGCCGTTGAATATGAAGATCGAATTATTGATTTGCATAAAAAATATGCGCCACTAGGTTACCATGTGGTAGCGATCAATCCAAATGATCCAGAGGTGAAAAAAGGTGATAGTTTCGAAGCAATGCAAGTTCGTTCAGAAGAAAAATCATTTCCTTTTGAATATATTTTCGATGAAGGTCAAAAAGTTTTCCCAAAATATGGCGCAACAAAAACGCCTCATGTATTTTTGCTAGACAAAGATTTAGTGGTAAAATATATTGGTGCGATTGACGACAATCACGAAGATGCTAACTTGGTAAAAGTGAAATATGTGGAAGATGCGATCAGCGCATTGGAAGCTGGAAATGATCCTGATCCTGCAACAACGAAAGCAGTTGGTTGTGGAATCAAGTCGAAGAAAAAAATGATGTAATTTTCATAAATTGAAAATTATAAATGGTGAACGGTTAATTTTTAGTCGTTCACCATTTTTATTGTATCCATGATTTTTTTCAAATCCGTTTCGGAAAAATCGTTTTCGGAGAAATCGAAATTTTTATTTTCAAAAGTCATTTTACTTTTAATCTCACTTTTCCCTGAAAGATGAAATTCTTTCGCTAGAGTAGTTTTTGCCAATTCTAAAATATTTTGCGCATTCACTCCTGCACCTGGCATGATTAAAATTCTACCATCAGCTTTTTCAACTAATTCTTTTAATAAAAATCTTCCTTCAAAAGCATTTTCAAATTGCCCCGAAGTTAAAATTCGATGTGCGCCAGTTTCTATTATTTTTTCCAAAGATAAAAAAGGATCAGCAGCTCGATCAAATGCTCGATGAAAAGTAACTTTCAGCGGAGCAGCCAATTCAACTAACTCTTTGGTTCGTTCGACATCCACTTGTCCATCTTTTTGCAAAATACCAATCACGATTCCATCCACTTTTTTCCCATCATTCGTTTTTACATTTTTACAAAAAAGAATATCTCGTTTGATTACATCAAATTCGAGAGAGGTATATAAAAAATCTCCTGGCCGAGGGCGAATCAAAACGTACACTTCTATATCCAATATTTCTCTCGTTTTTTCGATAGTCGAAGCACTTGGAGTAATTCCTCCCAATTCCAAACTGCTACACAATTCTACTCGATGCGCTCCTGCCAACTGAGCGGTCAAAGCAGATTGAACAGAAGCTGTACAAACTTCAATTTTTATTTTCATAATTAAATTTACCTTAAAAAAACTAATCACTAAATTTTATCCGTTGAAAAGTATATTTTTGCTACCAATCGTTACTAATCAAAAATCATAAATCTAAATAAATGTTCATGAGACTATTTTCACTTTTTATAGTTGTTCTTTTTTTTGCGGCTTGCAACAATGATAATGACAATTATTTGAAACCTCGCAACCTGCTCGAATATGGAATTCCATATACCATTTTAGCACCTGATAGTGTTGATATTAAAAAAGAAAATTTAGTGGTGTCAGATGAGGTGATTATCAAAAGTCAAAAATCTGATGATTATGAAGTACGTATTTATTTTGGAGAGGCAACAAAAGATGTTGCAGCGACCAAAACGGAACATTTGAATAATTTAAAAAGTATCTCTGCTTACTCATCAGTCAATGTAGTTTTAGATGAGCCGAACGGATTTATTTATGAAACTGTAATTGATTCTACTTTGCATAATTTCGGATTTCGAAGAATTGTGGTGCAAGGAGATCGAGAGTATATTTTCCAATCTGGAAATGGAAATTACACCAAAGAGCAAGCGGAAGAAATGTATCAAGCGACTATTCCTCAAGAAATGAAAAAGAAGTGATTTTGATGATTAGTTATTGTGTTAATAAGTTATTGGTCTCGCGCATTGAAATAACTTAATCACCAATCATCTTAAAATGAGAAAAGGCTTTCACAAATATTTGTGAAAGCCTTTTCAATTTTGTTGGGTGTTCGACTAAGCTTCTTGTAAAATTTCGTATCCGAAAACAACAAGAATTAGTGCTAAAATACTTAAGATGATCATGGGTAAAGGGTTTTTGTAAAGAAATTCGGTTATTAGGTAAATTCCTAAATAAGCGATTTTTGGATTATAATAATTTGAACACTACATAGATGATAAATGCTAGTAATGCGTTGCCTCAAGTTACAATGTAATTGGCGGATTGACAAATAATACAATACCGCTTCCTAGCTACACTTACCCTTTATATATACAAAAAAGACCGAAAACGTTTGTTTTCGGTCTTTTTATTCAAAAAAAAGGCTTAATTATTGAAAAGTTAAAATTTGTTAATTCTCAATAATGAGTTCATGTTCACAATTATTCATAGTTATTTTGGATTCTTTTTTCATCATATTTCATCAAAAATCCTCGATGTAACACAGGCTATATCTACGTTTTTTTATTTTATCTGATAAAAAAATAAGCTCAAAATAACTTATCAATAATTGTGAACATGAACTTATCTCTTATTTTACAGTCTAAAATTATTTTTTAGTAGCTGCAGAAAAGTTTTGGGCTACCTGTTTCCAGTTGACAACATTAAAAAATGCTTCCACATAATCAGGTCGTTTGTTCTGATATTTCAAATAATAAGCATGCTCCCAAACATCCAAACCTAAGATTGGCGTTCCTTTTTTCTCAGCACAATCCATCAAAGGATTATCTTGATTAGGAGTACTTGTTACAAATAGTTTTCCTTTATTGCTTACACACAACCAAGCCCAACCTGAACCGAATTGAGTTTTTGCAGCAGCAGAAAATGCATCTTTGAAAGCTTCGAATGATCCGAAATCTTTTACGATTGCTCCTCCGATTTTACTTTTTTTAGAAGGCACTCCTCCTCCTTTTGGAGACATCACTTTCCAAAACAAAGAGTGATTATAAAATCCACCTCCATTATTTCGAACTGCTGCTCCATGTGTAGAAGCTTTTTTCAAAATATCTTCGATTGATTTTTTTGCAAGATCAGTTCCTTCGATCGCTGCGTTCAATTTTGTCGTATATCCATTATGATGTTTAGTGTGATGGATAGTCATTGTACGTTTATCAATGTGTGGCATCAAGTCGCCATATTCGTAAGGAAGTTTAGGAAGTTTAAAAGCCATAATCTGTTTAATTTTTAAATTTGGTAATTAATTGTCTTTTTATAAAAACGCTCAAAGATAAAAAGTTTTACAAAACAAAAGAACGTTTTATTTAAAACGGAATTAGATAAATTTTGTTCGTTGTTTTTACTCAAAAATATAATTGTAAATGTATTGTTATAAAACACTTTAAAACATAACAATACAATTACATTTTACAAAAAAAAACCGACATTGATTACTCAATATCGGGTTTTATATTTTTCAAAAAAGAAAACAACTGAGTCTTAATTCTTCGCTGCTTTTGCTTCTTTTGCTAAATGTTCTTTTACCCATTCTGTCGTAACAGATTTTGGTCGTTCCAATGGGAAACCCAAAGCTCGTGACCAACAAAGTGCAGACAAAACTCCCAACGCTCTCGACACTCCAAACAATACGGTGTAGAAACTATACTCGTTCATTCCGTAATGAACCAAAATTGCTCCTGAGTGAGCATCCACATTTGGCCAAGGATTTTTCACTTTACCTAATGCTATTAATTCTTCTGGCACTACATCAAAACATTTCCAAACTACATTGATAATATCTGAGCCTTTAATATTTTCTTTCGCAAATCTTTTTTGCTCCACAAATCGAGGATCTGGTTCTCTCAAAACAGCGTGACCATATCCAGGAATTACTTGTCGTGCAGCTAAAGTTGCTTTGACATATTTTTTGATTTGTGCTTTTGTCGGTTTTTTTGTTCCCAAAGATTCCAACATTCTGAAAATCCATTTGATCACTTCTTGATTAGCCAATCCATGCAATGGGCCAGCCAACGAGTTCATTCCACCTGCCAATGAAAGATAAGCATCACTCAAAGTTGATCCAACTAAGTGAGTTGTGTGAGCAGAAGCATTTCCACCTTCATGATCGGCATGAATCGTTAAATACAATCTCATAAAACTTTTAAACTCTTCTCCTGGAACTCCCAACATATGAGCAAAGTTTCCTCCCCAATCCAAAGTCAAATCTGGAGCAATGTGATCTCCATTATGATATGTTTTTCTATAAATGTAGGCAGCTACTCTTGGCAACATCGCAATCAAATTCATTGTGTCTTCATACATCGCATCCCAATAATCATTTTTGCTCATGCCTTTAGCATATCGTTGAGCAAAAATACTTTTGTTTTGCAACGAAACAATCGCAATGCTAAATTGAGCCATCGGGTGAGTATCTTTTGGCAGCGCATCCAATACATCGAAAGTATGTTGAGGCACGGTGCTTCTCGCCACCCATTGAGCAGTCAATCCTTTCACTTGATCTTCTGTTGGAACTTCTCCAACTAACATCAACCAAAAAAGTGCTTCTGGTAAAGGCTCTTTTCCACCTTCTATGCGAGGCAATAATTCTCTTAATTCTGGAATGGAATGACCTCTAAATCTAATCCCTTTAATTGGATCCAATTGAGAAGTTTCCCAAATCATACTTTTCACACCACGCATTCCTCCAAAGACTTGAGCGAGAGTTACTTCGTCAACTTTAGTTCCGCCTTGTGCTTTTAAAATATTTTTAACTTCCGCTTTTAATTGGGATGATTTTTCAAAAAATTTCTGTTTGAGTAAGTCCATTTATTTCTTATTGTATTTTTATTTCCTGATTTAAATCAGGAGAGATTGATTAAGTATATATATATCAAACAATTAAACATCAAAATTGTTAAATCATTTGACCGACAAAAATATTAATTTTTTGTCACATCATCATTTTTTTCGATAAGATATATAGATGGTAAAGAGAAAAAATAAAAAGGAAGGGAGTTAAAAAAAATAAAAGACTTGAATAGATTATTCAAGTCTTTTATTTTCCATTGATAAAGCTAGATCAGTTGACTTTGATAAGTGCTTTTTTTATTTCAAGAGTACTTGCTCCTTCTTTTTGCATTCGAGCAGAAACACCTGCTCGCTTTAATCTTAAATCAACTTCCTCTTTTGTCAAAATCTTAGCTTGGTCTCTATCCAAAATTCTTCGAATAGAGAAATTAGTTTGCTCTTCATTGCCACTCATCTTTGCCAAATATTTATCCACATCAGTTGCTTCGAGTGGTGCGATTTCCGCATCATTTTTAATTTTACGTTGTTGGATTTTCAGCATTTTCGCAGTTTGCGTATCTGTCAATTCATATTTTTCTACCAAAACTTGAGTAATGGCTTTCGCAGAGGAACGATCCACATCAGTATTTTTTTGTGCAAAAATACTGACCATCATAAAAAACATCAAACCACTTAAAAGTATCTTTTTCATATTTATTAGAATTAAATGCTCAAATAAAGTTGAGACAACATTAATTAAATTATTTTTGCTAAAGTAAGAAGATGAAATGTAAAATCTGAATATTGATTGAAAAATGTAAAATATTTATTAAAAAAAGGAGTCAGGCGGTCAGGTTGGTCGCTGCTTTCCCGTATCAGGAAGTCAGATGCTTGTTGCTATTCCCAAAATTTAATTTTTAGTTTTCCAAAAAAACGGGAATAATATCAAACACCTGACTTCCCGATACGGAAGCGTAGCGATCAACCTGACCGCCTGACTCCTATTTAAAAAAACTTATGCTCATAATACAAGATAAACTGGTCAGCGATGATGTCATCAACAAACAATTCCTCTGTAATCTTAAAGCTTGCAAAGGTGCTTGTTGTTGGGAAGGCGATTACGGTGCTCCATTGGAGAAAGATGAAATAGAGCTTTTGGATAAAATCTATGATAAGATTGCTCCTTTTTTGACAGAAAAAGGCAGACAAGCCATTGCTAAAAATGGCACTTCAGTTTACTATGATAAAGCAAATGAGTTTGGAACTTCTCTTCAACCTGATGGTGCATGTTCTTTTATGACCGTCGATGAATTAGGTATTGCAAAATGTGGCATTGAGCAAGCACACAAAGCAGGTGAGATTGATTTTAAGAAACCCATTTCCTGTCACCTCTACCCTATTCGAGTGGAAAAAGATGAACGAGTGAATTTTGAAGCAATCAATTATGACACTTGGGATATTTGCTCGGCAGCTTGTGAATTAGGAAAAAAAGAGGAGTTGCCTGTTTACAAATTTTTGAAAGAACCTTTGATTCGAAAATATGGCGAAGAATTTTATGCAGAGTTGGATGCGGCGGCGGAGCATTTGAAGGGATCTGATGAATAACGAATATCGAACATGGATTTAGGATTTAAGAAGTTTGACTACTTATATACTTTTTATCTTGAGAGATTTCGTCAAAACTTCTCAAGTTAAAATTCCCTGTTCGATATCCGTTATTCATTCCCCCAACCTTTTCCCATCTTTTTCGTAGAAAACAAAAATCTATTTTACTCTTCTATTCAACTGAAAGCTTATAAAATACGTGCTTTTTTTGATTTTCAGACGTAAGAATGATACCTTTGCATGGATTTTTCCAAACCTTCAAAAATTGACGAACATCGTTAGTGGGTTTTTTAGGAAAAATTTAAAGTATCGATCTCGCCATCAATACTTTACACATTGAATAAAAAAACATATATTTTAAAGTAAATCAATCAAAATTATAATACGAAATGGCGTTAATTGGAAAAATTAGAAAAAATAATTGGCTTTTAATCCTTCTTATTGGATTAGGACTAGCTGCGTTTATCATGATGGATTCTATGTCAGGTGATAGAAGTATTGGAGCAACGAGTGGATCTACCATCGGAAATATTGCTGGAAACAAAATTACTTACCCTGATTTTGATAGACAATATCAAGTGAGAAGTAAAAGTTTTCAGAGTAATGATAGCTATGCACAACGAGCTAGTTTGTGGAATTATTTGGTAGAAAAATCAATTATCCAAAACGAATCAGAAGCCTTAGGTTTAGGGGTAAGTACTAAAGAATTAAAAGATTTACAATTCGGGCCAGTTGCTGATTTGAGTCCTTTGATGGCTAATCGTTTTCCAGCAGGAGGAGCTCAACAACAATTCAATCCTAATCCTCAACCAGATATGGAGAGAATCAGACAATTTCAACAAATGATTGAAAATGACGAAGTTAATGGAGAACCATTGAGTAAAGACTTTGTTGATTTTTGGAGTATGCATGAAGGAGAAGTAAGAAAAGAGCGCATCCAATCTAAATTGAATACTTTAGTAAGCAAATCAATGTACAATCCTTCGTGGATGGTAGAAAAAGCATATGCTGACCAAAATCAAAGAATCACTTTTGAATATGTAAAAATTCCTTTTGATGAAGTTCAAGATAGTGAAGTAACTCTTACAGATGCAGATTTGACTAGCTACTTGAATGCCAATGCTGCTAAATATACGCAAGATGAGGAAACTCGAAAAGTAGGTTATGTTACTTTTAATGTAACTCCTTCCAATGATGACTCCTTAGCTATCAAAAATGAAGTTACTGAATTAGGAACTGAATTTGCGGCGAAAACTGACGCTGAAGATATCAAGCTTTTTATCGAAAGTAACTTTGGAACTAGAGGACAAGGTTGGATGACAGCTGACAATTTAAATCAAGCCATTCAAGGAAGCACTTTTGCACAAGAAATTGGATCTGTAACTGCACCATATTTAGAAGGAAGAGCTTACAAAGTTGCTAAGATTTTGGATCGAAGAGTCTTACCAGACTCTGCAACAGTTCGTCACATATTAATTAGTGATCCTAACTTGCAACGAGGTCAAAAGCCATTCGAAGCTCAATATATAGCTTGGGAAAAAAGAGCAGATAGTTTGAAAACTGTCATTGAAGCAGGTGGAGATTTTACAGCTTTGGCTGCTCAATTTAGTACAGATGGAGGAAGTAAAGATAAAGGTGGAGTGTACGGATATACTGCTATTAATCAATGGGTGCCTGAATTCAATGATATTGCTTTTTTTGGCGGAGAATTGAATCAACTTTACTCTATTAGAACTGATTTTGGCGTTCACTTGATTGAGCCTCTTGGAAGAAAAACTATTACTAACACAGAAAGAGTAAAAGTAGCTTATTTAAGTAAAAACGTTATTCCTTCTAAAAAAACAACCAAAGCTGTTTATAGTCAAGCAACTGAATTTATTAGAACTAATAAAAACTTGGAAGCAATGAAAACAGCAGCAGCAGCAAATGCTAACTTAGAATACACAACTTCTAATCCAGTTGCTACCAATGCATACAGCATTCAAGGTCTTACTTCGAGCGAAGACTCTAGGAAAATGATTAAGTTTGCTTTTGAAAATAGCGTTGGAGATGTTTCTTCAGATGTATTTAGCTTCCAAGATCAAATTGATTTTTATGATAACAAATATATCGTAGCAGGTGTTGACATGGTTCAAAAAGCTGGAAAAGCTTCTCTTGAAAATGTTAGAGATATCATCACTCCTATTGTTAGAAATAGGAAGAAAGGAGAGATCATTAAAGGAAAAATCAATACGCAAGATTTAGGATCGATTGCTAGTACTTTCCAAACTGATTTGGATACGGCATCGAATATAAGTTTCAGTTCTTCAAATGATCCTGCCCTTGCTCAAGAACCTAATGTTATTGCTGCTGCTTTTTCTGTAGATCAAGGAAATGTTGCTGCACCAGTAATTGGGACAAATGGAGTTTTTGTAGTAAAAACTACTTCAAAACCAGCTGCAGCAGCTCCATCAAATATTGCTTCAATCAGAAATACTGTTCAATTAAATTCTAAAAATCAAGTGAGAACTGCGATGATGCAATCCATGAAAAAGAATGCTGATATTGACGATAATAGATCTAGTTTCTTTTAATTAAACAAAAAAAAATAACAGGATCAATTTAGATCCTGTTATTTTTTTTATTTTAAATCTACCCTGTTTTCACCCCCAATCTACTAAATATCACCTTCCAATAACTGTTTTTTATAAGTTTCTTCCAAAAACACTATTCAAATTGTACACATATTTTTTTTCGCATAATTATTGATTAGTATAGTTATTAAGCTTTCCGAAATAAAATATATAAGTTGATTGATATCTAAATCAATTACAAAATTATAATTTTTTATTTTAGAAAACTCTATTATAAAATTATTGAATCCTTTTTATTTAACTTAAAACCCATCCTATTATGAATATTGCAGTCGTTGGAACTGGTTATGTTGGTCTTGTTTCAGGTACTTGTTTCGCAGAAACTGGTAACAATGTAATTTGCGTAGATATTGACGCAAAAAAAGTAGAAAGAATGCGTAATGGCGAAGTGCCAATTTACGAACCTGGTTTAGAATTACTTTTTGAAAGAAATACAAAACAAGGAAGACTTCGATTTACGACTAATTTAGCTGAAGCAGTTAATCATGCTGAAATTATTTTTCTAGCTCTTCCTACTCCTCCAGGAGAAGATGGATCGGCTGATTTATCATATATTTTAGGTGTATCTTCTGAATTATCAAGCTTAATCAAAGACTATAAAGTTGTCGTGGACAAAAGTACTGTTCCTGTTGGAACTGCTGAAAAAGTACATGCAGCTATCGCAGCAAATTGTGATGAATCTCTTTTTGATGTCGTTTCAAATCCTGAATTTTTAAGAGAAGGAGTTGCTGTTGACGATTTCTTAAAACCTGATCGAGTGGTGATCGGAACTACTTCTGAAAAAGCACAAGCAGCAATGCGTAGATTGTATGAACCATTTGTACGTCAAGGAAATCCGATCTTTTTTATGGATGAGCGTTCTGCTGAAATGACTAAATATGCAGCGAACTCTTACTTAGCAACTCGTATTTCATTTATGAATGAGATTGCGAATCTTTGCGAAATGACTGGTGCAAATGTGGATAATGTAAGAAAAGGAATGGGTAGCGATAATCGAATTGGAAAAAGATTTTTATTCCCAGGAGTTGGATATGGAGGAAGTTGTTTTCCAAAAGATGTGCAAGCATTAGCAAAAACTGCTGCTCAAAATAATTACGAATTTAAAATTTTGAATTCAGTAATGAATGTAAATCGTTTGCAAAAAAATATTTTATCTGCCAAAATCTTAAGACACTTTGGAGATGATTTAACTGGAAAAACGATTGCAGTTTGGGGATTAGCATTTAAGCCAAATACAGATGATATTCGGGAAGCACCTGCTTTGTATATCATTAATGATTTGATTAAAGCTGGCGCAAAAGTAATTGCTTACGATCCTGAAGCAATGGAAAATGTAAAAGCAATTTACAATGGTCAAATTGAAATGGCTGACGACCAATATACTTGTATCGAAAATGCAGATGCACTAGCTATCATCACAGAATGGAGTGTATTCCGTACACCTAACTTTGATCGAGTAGCTGAAGCGTTAAATGAGAAAATCATTTTTGATGGAAGAAATTTATATGATTTAGATCGAATGAAAGAATTAGGATTCCATTATGAAAGTATTGGAAGAAGTATCGTTAATGCGAAAGTTGCAGCGAAATAATTTTTTCTAATAAAAATATCAAACCGCTATCTTATTAATTTAAGGTGGCGGTTTTTTTATTAGGAAATCTGACTTTTATAGGTTTTATATAAGGTTGAAGTAAAACGTTTTCTCATCAAAGTAAACACTAAAAAGTATTGGTAATTCTGTTCAAAAGTTAGTGAACACATCTGTGAATAGTGTTCAGTTTTCCTCCAATTCTCAACTTTTCCAAAACTCCCCCTGCCCCGTAAACATTGAGTTCTTGATTTTGAAAAACTAAATTTTTTTGATTATTTTTGAACAGTATCTGTGTATAGTGTTCAGTTGCTATTTTTAACATTATTTTTCTTATAACAATACAATTACAAAAATGAATGATTGGGATTTATACGACGGACTCGGAAATCGGAAATATCTAATACCTGAAGAACGAGAAAAATATTACGATGCCATACCCGAAGCTCTCAATCGAGAACAACGAACTTTTGCGCTCATGCTCTACTACACGGGCTGTAGAATTTCTGAAGCTTTAGCTGTTCAACATAGCCGGATTGATTATAGTCGGCAAGGTGTAGTTTTCCAAACGCTAAAACGAAAGAAGAAAATTTTTAGGTTCGTCCCTCTTCCATCAACGTATTTAGAAAAGCTTGATGACGTTCATCATGTTCAGGATATGCAAAAAGACAAAGCAAGTGTAAATAATAAAATATGGAACTTTGGACGGACAACTGGATGGACAGCAATTACTAAAGTGATGAATGAGGCCAAGGTTAAAGGTATTCATGCCGTCCCAAAAGGATTGAGACATAGCTTTGTGATTCATCATCAAGGTTTGGGTACACCCAATCATATGATACAGCGTTGGATGGGTTGGGCATCGAGGGATATGATGGAAATATACGGCAAAGCTGTAGGCGAAGAAGAGCGTACTCTGGCGAGTAAACTATGGAATAAATAAAATTAGTGGTGGGTTAGTTCAGTCAATTGTGGAGACTGCTCAATTAATTAATAACGATTAGCCTTTTTGTAAAAATTAATTTGCTTTGTTCATTTATGATTTTACAAAAATAAATTCCGTCGTTCCAATTCGCAATGTCTAACTGTATCTCCATACTATTATCTCCAATTGGCAGACTACCATTTCTCAATTCATTTCCTAATGCATCATACCATATATAAGTCATTGGAGTTTTTGATTTATTCATATATTGAATAATAACTGTTTGTTTTGCTGGATTGGGATAAAAATTAAAATACATAATTTCTTTAGCAACATGGTTTATATTATCCAAAACAATCTCTACCGTCTGACATGTTGTATCACTCCCTCCTTCATTCGATACTATTAAACAAATTTCATAAGTTCCCGAACTGTTATAGATATGTATAGGATGCTGTTCTTCACTACTTTGTCCGTCTCCAAAAGTCCAAAACCATTTATTAGGATTTCTATCGCTTTCATCATTAAAAGACACGTTCAACCCATCAGTAAAATAACTAAAATGAGCAATTGGACGAATAGTATCACATGAGCTACCTATTGCAGCTTTAAGGCGATAATTAGGTAAATTAGGCAAGGAGCGATTATTTCTGGTAGGTAAGAATATACTATGCTGAGTTAGATTACAAGCAAGACCTAATGAATCAGGGTCATTGATGACGTGTAAATAACGAGTGGTGCCAGGAGTATTGATGTATATTTTACCATCGGGAGCTAATTGAGCAATAAAAAACTTTGTAGGGGCTGGAGGGGTTAGAAATCCATCATAGGTTGCGACTATTTCTCCTTGCGATAAATAGTTGGGTAGTTGGGTATCAAACTGCTGAACTTGTTCATTGGAGATTACATAAAGAAACCTAGAATTAGGAGAAAAAGCAACTCCCGTAAAAGATAAGGAATCTGGGGTTATTCTTTGAGGATTGGATAGTTCACCTGTACATCTATCAAAATCGAAGACATCTAAGAATTGCCCTGTAGAGAAGCCACCAGTATTACTAACTGCATACTTCGTACCGTCTGGGGAAAAAACTCCCTGACCAATATCCGTCTTCGAAGTATCTCCAATCATTTGAATATCTTGAGAAGTAACTCCTTGGGAGGTCAATAATAATTTATAATAACGATTAGAAGACCCTTCTGGAATAATGACCCACCAATCTTGCCCATTCGCATGTTTGGTTGCGGTGATTTTTCCAATACTTAAAGTGTCGGTAATTAAAATTTCATTCTTTATCGTTAGTTCATTTAAGTCACTTTGATATTCATGATAATGTAACTTAGTTGCCCTTACAACAACTCCCTGCCATAGTTCCCAGATTAATTCTATCTGGAATATAGAATATTTATTTTCATCCGAAGGTTTTGGTAAGACTAAAACGTTTTGTACCGTAGGAATACCATCATTTGCCCAACTACTAGAAAATGGTCCAGAAATTAAAGTATCTGCATTTGCCACAATTTCATCGTTAAAGTCTCTAATAGATATTCCGTTGGTATAAAAGAGCAATTCTCCTTCTTTATTACAGATACTGGTACCCGTAAATCTAAAATTCATCTCTAAATATTCGTATGAAAAAGCAGGAGGTTCTGTATTAAAATCTATTCTCGTTCCTCCAAAAGTAGTGTCCACATTATTGCTTCCATATCCTAATAGCCATACATTTTCATACTTTTCATCTTGCGCTAGAGAAGAAACACTCAGGAGAATGAAAAAATAAAAGCAAAAATAATTTTTCATGAGTCACGGGTTTTTAAAAAAAGTCAGACTTATCACTTAGGATAAGTCTGACTGTAGATGGTTATTTTAAAATAATTAGCTTTTTAGAAAATACTAATTTATCCTTTTCAGAAATTATTTTACAAAAATAAATTCCGTTTTTCCAGCTTGATGCGTTTAATTCCAATTTGTTTATTTCACTTGGTAAGTTTTTTAGATATACTTCTTCTCCTAAGACATTATACCATACCATTTGAAGAGATTGGTTCTTAACTTCAGACCATTGAATAAATACATTACCACTACTAGGATTTGGGTATATCCTAAATTCTAATGATAAGCTGTTTTCATTTTCCTCATACTGTACTTTTTCTTCCGTTGAAGTAAATTCAGTTAGGCTTCCTTGATCAGTTGATTCTACTCTGTCTTGTTTGGATGGCGCTCCACAATCATCCTCATAATCTACCTCTTCGCATTCAATTTGGCTCTGCCAACTATTAATCTAACCAAAAGAATAAAATTCATCCAATATTTCCACCTTCAACATCCCTCTCCCCTCATCCAAATAATTAGACGCACTACTATAAATATAATGCTGTGCCATTCTTACCCAATTTGCTCGTATTGGATTATTGTGAATATAATTCAATTTCTGTTGTATCACCTTTGCTGTATATAAGTCTACTGGGTGGTTATCTGTTTGCCAAAATTGATGTGCAGATGGACGTTGATTTTTCTTAGCAAAAAAACCAAACATATACATCAACCATTCTCTTCTACTTTCATTTGATTTGGGCAAGTCTTTTAAGATGCTCGTTGCTATAAATGATTTAAAATTACCAATAACTTCTGATAAAGTTTGCTTGCCTGATGCGCTGACTACTAAATGAATGTGGTTGGTCATGATGACGAAACCATGTACATGCAATCCTTTGTGGTCAATACAAAATTGAAGGCTTTCTATTGCGAGGTCTCAATATTTCTTTCTTGAAAAGATGTCTATCCAGCCTACTACTGTTAAGGTTAAATAATTTAATCCCCGCTGGTTGATTACTTTATATTTGTTTCCCATAGTTTTCTTTTTCGTAAGTTAATATTTACCTATTAAAAAAGAAAAAGCTACCTCGTGGGAGATAGCTTTCTTTTTACTTGACTATTGAAGGCTGAGCCTTCTTGAATGCTGGGAACTGCCGCAGAGCGACAATTCCAGCGTCCGTGCTTTTAGTTACCTCTTGTTTTTTAGAGGTGGGTCGAGCGGTAAAATGTTTGCATAACGTTCTTCTCTACTACCAATTATAATTTTTCCAATAACGAATTATATTGAATTTGTTCCAGTTTGAAAGATAGAAGGTATATTCCTGATGGTAGTTCTGGTGTAGAAATCTGACCTTGATAAGTTATAGTTTGAATAAGTTGACCATATAAGGAATATATCTCAACATTGGTGTTTTTAGGTATATCAGGAGTAAGTATCTCAAATTGATTTATATATGGATTTGGGCTAATTTTTACTTTTTCACCTAAAAACGAAGGCTCTTTAGTTGAAACTATAACACCATCACAAGAGATCTCTGATGAAGGAGTTGTTGGTAACCATATTGTATCTTGAATTATCCAATCATCCTCATTCGTAAAACAAAGTAATTGTTCATTAACAAAGCCTTGATAAAATGGTGGAAACAGAGAACCGTAAGAACCTATTCCTTCAATCCATTGACCATCTAAATCTCCATTAGTATCCGAAAAAAACCATATTTTCCGAAAACCATCATTGGTTAAAATTGAATCTACCTTTTCAACAAAAATTGTGGTAGAAGACGAATTATAACCGCTTACATAAACAATTAAACTATCGCCTTCTACTAAAGAAAAATCATATGATAAATATTCTTGTGAAAGCGTATTTGGTAAATGATATACTTTTTTGCCTTCGGTTCTAAAAAAATCAGATCCGTTATTGAGACTTTGATAAGTTATTCCATTAATAATTGAATCACTAGATATGTAATATGTTTTATTAACTTCGGAGGGAAATGGATCAGACTTATTAAAAATCCAGGTTGCTTCACTCGTCGGAAAATCTTTAGTTTGAGCGATTAAAACATTTACGCCAAGTATGATAAGGAAGAAAAGGGTTGTGATTTTAATCATTATTTATAGATTTTAGAATATTTTGTACATTGAATTAATAAACCTTATTGACATAGCTCCGCCATATTAGAATAAGATGTTTTACCTTATAACAATACATACACGTATAGCACCGAAGATTGAACTAGCTTCAGTTCAATACTAATTTCTTTTTTTTAAACGATCTCTAAAGTTTGAAATAAAGTACCTAGTTTTCGAAAAGTACTTTTGAATGAAAAGACAAGTTAGTTTTCAGTATTGACTTGTGTTTTTATATTTTGCTGTTGGAATCATAGAGATTGTTTTATATCGTTTCAAATATATAAAACATTATTATATTTTGCGTGGAAAATTATTTTTTATTTATATTTTTTTCATGTTAATATGTTTTCAGGAAATTACTGTTCAATTCTAGACTAAACCTGAACACTATCAACTTAAAGTGTTCAGTTTTCAACAACATCCAAACTAACCTATTTAAAAATAGGTAGTATTATTTTGTATCAATTTTTTATACGTATCCCAATCCCAATGCTACTTCTAATTCTGTTTTTACTCCACGATGGTTTTTCTCGAACACTCTATCCAATTTTAAAATCAAGAAGTAAAAACGAGATTACAATAAAACAACAAGTCTCCCAATTGTCATTTCCAAAATTAACTTTTTCAAAAACTGTAATCTATTCCGTAATTTCCCGTTCTGTTTTAGTATTTCATCTTTTATCAAAAAAAAACAAAACCATAAAAATGAAACGAATTCTTTTTCCTATTTTTTTATTAATTACATTTTTCAGTTGTAGTGATATCGAAACTATCGAAGTAAAAGAAGGTGATGTGGTAATCGAATCCTACACTCGTCGCAAATCAGATTTTGCCAAAGAAGGAACTTATAATCGATATTCTTCTGATGGAAAATTATTGGAAAAATCAGTTTACAAAAATGATCAACTTCATGGAGTTCAAGAATTTTATTTTCCAAATGGGCAAATTCAAGAATTCGTTAATTATACAAATGGTGTCCATGATGGCGAGTTCAAATCTTTTTTTGAAGATGGAAAAATATCCCAAGAGGCAACTTATGTTGCTGGTGTATGGGAAGGTGAACTAAAAGGTTTTTTCCCAAATGGAAAATTGAAAGAAGTTTTACAATATAAAAATGGAAAAGAAAGGGGCCCATTTAAAGAATATCATGAGAATGGAAATCTAAAAACAGAAGGAGTCTATAATGGAAATGATCCTGATACTGACTTCCCTCTTGAACATAACGAACTCAAAAAATATGACGAAAATGGCGAACACTATCAGACTATGAATTGTAACAATGGTCGGTGCACCACCACTTGGAAAAAAGAAGGAGTCGAAATAGACATGGAGTAAAACTGAACATTTATACCCACTCACAAGGTGACTTCGAGTCACCTTATGAGTAAATCAAAAAAAATAACAACAGCATAAAATGAAAAAAATATTACCTCTCCTTTTTATCTTATTTTTTGTTTTAGAAAAAACCGATGCACAAGTTGGAGGCGATCATATTTACGAATTTCTCAACCTTTCCAACTCTGCACGAGTGACTGGATTAGC
>Ga0114957_1002273_pt1 | contig 18681 bp, 18 predicted proteins | sample BantaG_FD_87175 | JGI IMG/M metagenome (GOLD analysis project Ga0114957, IMG submission 87175) | Marine algal microbial communities from Bantry Bay, Ireland - BantryBay_4 metaG | ecosystem: Host-associated > Algae > Red algae > Unclassified | place: Bantry Bay, Ireland | collected 2014-11-21 | reverse complement strand
CTTAGGATTAATCATATGTAAAAAAGAAATAAATTAAAGATTATTACAAAAATTTTCTTACATTCATGCGCACACGCACGCATGTGCGTACAAAAAAAAATCGTAATAATCTTTATTATTTAAAAGTTTTATTTTTCTAATTTTTAATCCTTAAAAAAAAACATGAGAGTATTCATTTCAGTTCTATTTTTTATCTACTTTTCCAGTTCATTATTTAGTCAAGAAAAAAGAAATATCATTTGGTTTATAGAAAAATCTCCAACAGAAAGCCATGGATTCAATTCTACACTATTATCTTTTTAGAGCTGCTCAGATAAGATTGAAAGCATTTATAGATATTCATGATCTTTTTAGCTAAAAATAGGTTTTTCCTACTTTTAGGTAAATAAAAAAATAAGTACTGGATTTAAAACCAAAATTACTACCATGGCTAAATTCAACCTAAACATTAACGGAAAAAAACAAGAGGTAGAAGTTGATCCTAATACACCAATCCTTTGGGTATTACGAGACTCCCTCAATTTATTAGGTACAAAATATGGATGTGGAATAGCATCCTGTGGAGCTTGTACCATTCACCTTGATGGAGTTGCTATGCGTTCTTGTATACTTCCAATTTCTGCGGTGCAAGGCAAAGCCATCACTACTATCGAAGGTTTATCTGAACATGGAAATCATCCTGTTCAAGAAGCATGGCTGGAACATGACGTTCCACAATGTGGTTATTGCCAAGCTGGACAAATTATGAGTGCATCTGCTTTGTTAAAAGAAAACTCTAATCCAAGTGATGCAGATATTGATACAGCAATGAATGGCAATATTTGTCGATGCGGAACTTATACACGTATCAAAGCGGCTATTAAAACTGCTGCTAAATTGGGATAATAATGTATCTACTTAGGTGTCCAAGCTTTCGGAAATCCGTGGGGTTTGGATAAGTGAGGGAGCAAGAGTTCTGAAAGACCAACGATGAATGTGAATCTTGATACGGTAGGCTTTCAGAACTCTTACTACCCTTTTGCCCTTCCCCACGGAGTTCCGAAAGCTTGGACACCTAAGTAGTTAAATAATTTCTATAAAAAAAAATATTATGACATCTATAAAAACATCATTTGGTAGACGATCCTTTTTGAAATCTACCGCTGTAGCTGGAGGAGGAATGGTACTTGGTTTTAGTTGGTTAGCATCTTGTCAAAATAAAACAGAAGCCGAAGTTTTGGCCATGCCTAAAGAATGGTTTGAAATTAATTCTTATTTAAAAATTGGTGATAATGGAGTGGTAACCATAATTTCTCCTAACCCAGAATTTGGACAAAACGTCCGAACATCAATGCCTATGTTGGTTGCAGAAGAATTAGACATTGATTGGAAAAAGGTGGTTGTCGAACAAGCAAATTATCATTCCAAAAAATATGGTTTTCAATTTACAGGAGGAAGTAGAGGAATTATGTCAAGATGGGAACCATTAAGAATGACTGGTGCATCAGCAAGACATATGCTTCGTTCCGCAGCCGCTCAAACTTGGGAAGTACCTCTGGAAGAAGTGACAACTGACTCTGGCGTTTTATATCATAAAGCAAGTGAAAAATCTGCGGGCTATGGAGAAATGGCTTCCTTAGCTGCAACGATTCCTGTACCTGAAGAAGTGAAATTAAAGAATGTAAAAGATTTTAAAATAATCGGAACCTCTCGAAAAAATGTAGATGGTATAAGTATTGTTACAGGCGAGCCCATGTTTGGTATTGATTACAAAAAAGAAGGAATGTTGATTGCAATGATTGAACATCCACCTGCTTTTGGAATGACCTTAAAATCTATAGATGATACAGCTGTGAAAGCCATGCCGGGCATCAAAGATGTAGTCACCATAAAAAGTTATAAAGATGGATTTGAAAAAGGAGGATTTGATACCAATGCCTTTGCTGAAATAGTTGCCATTGTTGGGAATTCGACATGGGAAGTCATGCAAGCTAAAAAGAAATTAAAAGTAGAATGGAAACCAATTACTTCTTATTCCGAAACCATCACAGGTTTTAGAGGAGACAAGCAGACTAAAAATGTTCCTGCTGGGTTGGAATCTACAACTAACCATCAGAAACAAATGGAAGCTCTTTCAGCTAAACCTGGAACGGTAGTTCGGAAAGATGGTAATCCAGAATCTGCATTTAAGAATGCTGCAAAAATTATAGAGCGAAGTTATTCCGCTCCTTTTTTAGCACATAATTGTATGGAGCCGATGAACGCTTTTGCACATGTAGAAGGGGACAACGTTAATGTTGCTGCACCTCTTCAAATTCCAGCATTAATTATTCCTACCATTGCAGCAAGCCTTGGAATTCCTGCAGAAAACATTGACATGGAAATCACTCGAATGGGAGGTGGTTTTGGACGTAGAGCTTATGCGCATTACATTGTAGAAGCTGCATTAATTTCCAAACAAGTCAATGCACCAATAAAATTAATGTACACTCGGGAGGACGATATGACCAACGGAATTTATCGCCCGACTTATCGTGCGACCTACCGTGCAGCATTGGATGAAAATAATAATTTGACCGCCTTGCATGTAAAAGCAGGTGGCATTCCTGAAAGTCCATTGTTTGCTGATCGTTTCCCTGCTGGAGCATTGGATAATTATTTAGCAGAGGAATGGAAGATTGATTCTAATATCACTATTGGTGCATTTCGAGCACCACGTTCTAATTTTATGGCAGGGGCAGAACAATCTTTCTTGGATGAAGTAGCAGAAGCAGCAGGTAAAGATCCTATTCAATTTCGATTGGATTTATTAAAACGAGCAAAGGAAAATCCTGTAGGAGAAAAGAATGATTATGATGCGGAACGTTATACGAGTGTTTTAGAATTGGTTAGAGAAAAATCGAATTGGGGAAAAAATGAATCAGATTTTCATCGAGGGGTGTCTGCCTATTTTTGTCATAACACTTACGCAGCACATGTACTTGACATGACTGTTGTGGAAGGCAAACCTGTGGTAAAAAAAGTATGTTGCGCTATCGATTGTGGAATCGTAGTAAATCCTGATGCCGCTAAAAATATGGCGGAAGGGGCGATTACTGACGGAATTGGAAATGCACTTTATGGAGAACTTACTTTTAAAGACGGTGTTCCCGAAAAGAAAAATTTTGATAAATATCGAATGATCAGAATGGGTGAAGCTCCTAAAGAAATTGATGTGCATTTTGTTCAAAATGAAATTAATCCAACAGGAATGGGAGAACCTCCTTTTCCTCCTATTTTTGGTGCAGTTGCCAATGCAATGTATAAAGCTACTGGTGAACGTCATTATCATCAGCCATTTATGGGTACAAAAAAAGTAATTGGGTAATTAAAATCAAAATGTCAATCAAAATCAAAATTTGCACGCTAACGTAAAAACGTTGTAACATCCAGATTGCCAATCAATTAGGAATGACTAGGTTGTCAGATAAAAAAGTGGTTGAGTCATAAGGTGACTTGAAGTCACCTTGTGACTAGAAAAACTAAGAAAAACCTATTTTTTACCTGACCATCTAACGATTGAGGGCTTTTTGATTTTGATTGACATTTTGATATTGTTTTACTCTGTTATTTTTACTTTTAAAATTCGACCAGGATTCTCTACACCGACATAAAGAAATCCATCTTGTCCCATTTCAATACATCGAACACGACCAATATCTTCCAAAATCTTTTCTTCTTCTAACAATTCATTTCCGTCAACTCTAACTCTACTGATATATTTGAATCTCATCGATCCAGAAAGAATATCTTTAGGAATTTTTTCATCTTCATAAATTCTATGAATTTTCCCACAAGAATTATCAAGAGATTGAGGGTTCTTATCTCTTAACCCTCTGTCCCCAACGGCAATAAATAAAAATCCATCTTCATCAAAAACCATCCTAGAACCATAATGATGCCTTTTCGAACTATTTTGATGGAAGTAATTTTAGAGGAGACTTCTTGAACCGTTTCTTTATTAGAACTTACTTGGGAAGAAGTACAACTTGATACTATCTTGAAAATCAATAATACGCTTATGAAAATTAAATACTTTCTTGACATGGTTATTTAAATTTGAAAAATAAAACCTGATTTGAAAGCCTGAAAATAAGACTTATTTCGTGACTATTTAGCAGCACCTTTCCTGGGTGCAGCCCAAAGTGTCGTTACGCTAATTTCCCATAACCTCGACTTTTAAGTCGGGGCTTCCATCGTCACCAACTTACGCTTTAGCGCAGTCCGTTATAGTTAATTATTAGATGACTGCGCTAAAGCGTAAAATAGTGAGAAAAGGTCCCCGACTTGAAAGTCGGGGTTATGGGAAGTTAGCGTAACGACAATTTGGGCTGCCCCCCCTTTCCTTCGTAGGCAACCTTCCAATGTAATTTTTAATGTATTTTTAGAAATAAGTATATATAGAAAATCCTACTTTATTACAAACATTCCTAATATTGTTGGGTTTTATATAATTAACTTGTAAGACTAAAATAAAAGTAGAAAAAAAGAAAAATTTCTAGTGAAATATTGAACAATGTTACTTATATTTGTGTTAAACTATTAAAAATAATAGTAAAACTATCATAAATTTAAGTAACAATATCAAATCAATTAATATGAATAATGCCTCGTTTTCAAATAAAAAAAAAGTTTTTCAGAACTTTCGATTGTTAATAGACATGGGCGAGTTACCATGCTAGGTTGACTCGTCCATTTTTTAAAAAAATCAATACAAGCAATAAACCTTAAAAAACAAAAAAAAAATGAAATTTTTCACAAGAAAGTTAATTAAACCAGGCGATCTTAATGCGAACAACACCCTCTTTGGTGGGCAACTACTCAAGTGGATTGATGAAGAAGCTGGAATTTATGCAATGACAAAATTAGGTAATCCAAGAGTCGTTACTAAGTTTATGTCAGAGATAAATTTTGTGAGTTCTGCGAGTCAAGCGGATGTAATTGAAATCGGTTTAGAATTTATTTCTATTGGAAGGACATCTATTACTTTCCGTTGTGAAGTCAGAAATCTTTTCACTAAAAAAATCATCATATCTATTGAGCGGATTGCATTTGTCAATGTCAATGAAAATTTAAACCCTCTACCTCACGGCAAAACATTAGAGGATATTGAAAACGAATCACTTTCATAAAAATCAAAAAAAATGAAAAAAGAAACATTTATATCTATGTTAATCCTTGCCCTTGGAATTCTATTTGAGTTAATCTATTTGAATATAGATAGTACTTATTGGGGAATAAAACTTTACTTAATGGGATCAATATGCATTGTAATTGGTACATTGGGACTGATTATTTATGCACTAATCCCGTATCTCAACAAAAGATTAGATAACAAATAAAGTCCTGCTTAACAGGATTTAATCACAACTTTTAACAATCGAATTACAAATGAAATCGACACAACGATTTTTTAAACTTTTAGAATTGGATCGCAAGGATATTAGTTACATTTACTTGTACGCTATCTTTGCTGGAATCATCACCTTGTCCTTGCCTTTGGGTATTCAAGCCATTATTAACTTGATGGTTGGTGGAGAAGTTTCTTCCTCACTTTACTTACTCATAGGAATCATTACTGCAGGAATTGCATTCAATGGATTTTTGACAATCATGCAATTAACGGTCACGGAAACATTGCAAAGGAGAATTTTTACTCGTTCTGCTTTCGAGTTTGCATGGCGCGTACCTCGACTAAAATTAGAAGCACTTACAGGTATTTATCCCCCTGAATTGGTCAATCGTTTCTTTGATACGATTACGCTTCAAAAAGGGATTCCAAAAATTTTAATCGACTTTTCAACTGCCATTTTACAGATTATATTTGGCTTAATCCTTTTGTCCTTATATCATCCTTTCTTTATTTTCTTTGGTTTAATTTTACTTTTGATGCTTATTCTCATTTTCAGATTTACTGGAAAAAAAGGATTAAAAACGAGCCTAAAAGAAAGCAAATATAAATATCAAGTAGCTCATTGGTTGGAAGAATTGGGGCGGGCTATGAATATTTTCAAATTATCAGGAGCCTCTAATTTACCGATTCGTAGAACTGATGAATTAGTATCCAATTACCTTGACGCCAGAAGAAGTCACTTCAAAATCCTACTGGTACAATACGGAAGTGTAGTGTTATTCAAAACACTTATTACGGCTACCCTACTCCTTTTGGGAAGTGTGTTGGTGATTAGAAATCAAATTAGTATTGGACAATTTGTTGCTGCCGAGATTATTGTGATTTTGATTATGAACTCTGCTGAAAAACTCATTTTGAGTATGGATAATATTTACGATGTACTAACTGGTTTAGAGAAAATAGGTTATGTAACAGATTTACCTTTGGAGCAAACAGATGGGATTAAATTACAAAAATTAGAAACTGGTCAGACTGGTATTGAAATAGAATTGGATGAAGTTTCTTTCCAATATCAAGACTCTAATCGTCCCACATTAAGAGATATTACACTAAAAATTAAACCTGGGGAAAAAATCTGCATTGCCGGATTCAATGGTTCAGGAAAATCTACATTGACAAAATTACTAGGAGGTTTATACACTAGTTATGAAGGAATGATTTCTTTTAATAGTGTACCGTTGAAAAGGATGAATTTGGATAGTTTAAGAAAAGAAATAGGAACATTAAGTAGTCAAGATGAAATTTTCAATTCGAGTATTATTGAAAACATCAATCTCGGAAATGAAAAGATTCCATTTCAAACTATTATTCGAACAGCCAAAGAAATTGGTTTACATGGCTATATCAATCATTTGCCAGATGGGTATCAGACCGAATTATTGGCAAATGGAGTAAACGTTCCTAGAAGTGTAAGAACTAAAATTATTTTAGCAAGGACATTAATTTTCCAACCTGAAATTTTATTGTTAGATAACTTTATGCCTCGTTTGGAACGTAAAGAAAAACAACTAGTCATTGATTATTTAACGGAAGAAAAAAAGCATTGGACATTAATTGGAATTTCAAATAATCCTGCATTTGCCAAAAAATGTGATAGAATCATTATTCTTCAAGATGGAGTGATACTTGAAAATGCGGCTTTTGAAAAAATAAAAACGAAGCCATTGGTTAAAGAAATTTTTAAGCTTCAATAGTTTTACTTTAAGACTTTAGATGTCAGACTATGCGCTTCGCTCGCTGCGCTATTGTCAGAAGTCAGACCGTCTAAAATATGTAAGCATCATCTTTTTTCAGTCTGCATTCTGATAGTAGTAATAGGAATACTAAAAAATAAAAGAAAATACAATGTTGAATATTTCAAATAATTCAATTTTAGATAAAGTTAATACCAAGCAACTTAAAAGTTTTCAGAAAAATAATTTATTGAGAGCTAATCGAATGTTTTCGATTTGGCTAGTGGTCTTATTGATTGCGATTCTGATTTCCTTCTTTCTACCATGGACTCAAAATATCCAAATGAAAGGAAAAGTAACCACACTTTTACCAGAGCAACGTCCACAAGATGTCAATTCAGCGATCGCAGGAAGAATTGAAAAATGGTATGTACGAGAAGGAGATTTAGTACAAAAAGGAGATACGATTGCTTTTCTATCAGAAGTAAAAGCAGAATATTTTGACCCTAAACTTTTGGAAAGAGCTTCCAACCAAATTGCAGCTAAGCAAGGTTCAATGGACAGCTACCAACAAAAAGCGAATGCATTGGACAATCAAATATCAGCTTTAAGGCTAGAGTTGGAATTCAAGAAAAAACAATTACAAAATAAAATCCAACAAGCTGAATTTAAACAACAGAGTCAACAAGCTGCTTTAAACCAAGCAGAGGTGGATTCAGAAATTGCTGCCTTCCAATATCGTAGAACTGATACGCTTTATCAAAAAGGAATTAAATCATTGAGTGACTTAGAAAACAAACGCTTAAAAATGCAATCAACTAACGCTAAGTTGATAACCACCAAAAACAAATTGCAAGAGAGTGGTAATGATTTAAGCATTGCACAATTAGCTTTACAAACTATTGACAATGAGTATAACAATAAAATTGCAAAATCTCAATCTGATAAATTCTCTACCCTTTCTGCGCAATTTGAAGCTGAAGGAACTTTGAATAAATTGCAAAACCAATATGCTAATTACGACCAACGGAATAACATGTATTATATCATCGCTCCACAGTCAGGTTACATCACTAAAACTATGAAATCAGGGATTGGTGAAATGATTAAGGAAGGCGATAAAATAGTAACCATTGTTCCTTACGTACGTGATCTTGCAGTAGAAATGTATGTTCGTCCGATGGACTTACCGCTGATGAATACGGGGCAAGAAGTTCGTTTAGTTTTTGATGGATGGCAGGCATTTATTATTTCAGGATGGTCGAAATTTTCTTTTGGAACTTACAGCGGTGAGGTCGTTGCTATTGACAATATTCCAAATGCAAATAGTATGTATCGAATTTTGATAAAATCGAATCAACCTGATTTACCTTTTCCAGAATTGCTACGAGTAGGTGCAGGTGTTCAAGGGATTGCATTGATGAAAGATGTTCCAGTTTGGTATGAACTATGGCGACAACTCAATGGCTTCCCTCCTGATTTTTATGAAAACGATATTAAGAAAAATGAATCCAAATTTAAGCCACCTGTAAAGTCTGTGGCGAAATAATTTTGATTTTTTAATAATGAATTTTGGCAACTATTCAGCATCAGTTTCTTTTCTTCAAAAGTGGATTAGTGAATTGGTTCAATAGTTTATCAGGTAATACGGTGATCGAAAAAATTAATCAAAACATTTTGAATTCACCTAAGCCTAATTAACCAATAAACAAATTAACTAATCCACTTTTTGTTTTTAAAACAAAGCTGAATAATTACTAATTTTGAATATAAAAACGTGATAAGAATAATATTTTTTCTATTTTTTTCAGTTCCACTTTTAGGTCAAAATATCGATACGACTCAAGTTTTTTCTTTGGAAAAATATTTGACTTGGGTCCGTGCCTACCATCCTGTGATGCAACAAGCTGGGCTGTTAGAAAATAAAGCAGATGCTCGTTTATTGGAAGCTCGTGGAATCTTTGACCCTAAATGGTTTGGAGAATATGAAGATAAATCTTTTGATCAAAAAAATTATTTTCGAATTGGAGAAGCAGGTTTAAAAATACCAACTTGGTGGGGTGTCGATGTCAAAATGTCCTATCTCTGGTCCAATGGAGTCTTCTTAAATCCTGAAGGAAAATTGCCCAAAAATGGGCAAGCCATAATCGGAGTAGAAATTCCACTTTTACAAGGGTTGGTTTTTGATGGAAGGAGAGCACAAGTACAACAAGCTAGATTGCTACAGGATGGCAATGAGGCAATGAGAAGAGCAATTGTAAATGAATTGTTATTAAAATCCATTGAGACCTACTGGAAATGGGCTTATCAAAATCAAATTTTACAAGTTTACCAAAACTCATTGGACTTAGCTCAAAATCGTTTTGAATTAATTAAAGCTAGTTTTGAACAGGGCGACAAACCTGCTATCGACACTTTGGAATCATTAATTCAAATTCAGAATCGGGAACTCCAACTAGCACAAGCTACGGTTGATTTCAGAAATGCAACGCTAGAACTATCGAATTTTTTATGGTTTGAAGATTTGACTCCACTAGAAGTTTCTGAAAATTTACAACCTGAAATTTTAGAAGCCGATTGGAATTATTTAGAAGAAAAACCTTCTTCTGATTTTATAAAAAAAATCGCTGATACTCATCCTGAATTGCAAAATATTTTAATCAAACAACAGCAACTTAATATCAAAGAAAAATTAAAACGAGAACAATTTAAACCCAATCTTCGATTCAATTATAACTTTTTAGGAGATGGGTTTGACTGGACCAATGATGAGTCAGAAGCATCAGCAATTAACAATGTATTTACGGAAAATTATAAATGGGGTTTACACCTCTCCTACCCTCTTTTACTCCGTAAGGAAAGAGGTGGTTTAGAATTGGTAAGAATTGAGCAACTTGAAAATCAATATAAACTAGGAGAAAAACAATTAAAAATTTCTAATAAAATAAATGCTATTTTCCAACAATTGGAAACCACCTTTGAACAAATCAATACCCTAAAAAGCATGGTGGTTAATTATGAAACTTTACTGAATGCGGAGACTGAAAAATTTAGAATAGGTGAAAGTTCAATATTTTTATTAAATAGTCGGGAGCAAAAATTAATAGATGCTCTAATGAAATTGAATAAGATGCAATCTGAATTTCAAAAACTAAAATGGAAATTGAGATGGGCAAAGGGGCAACTTCAATAGCACCTTTCCAGAAATCGAATAAATAAGAAATCAGCTTTAGATTTAAAAAATCATTCTACCTAACTACCTTTTTTACTAATTAGATTTAACTACAAGTTGATGAATATCTTCCTGTACCTCATAAATAATTTCTAAATCTGAGTGCTCACAAATTCGTTTTACAATAGAAAGGCCTAGTCCTAAACTTTCTTCTACAGTTGAGTTTCTTTTAAATCTTTTAAAAAGAGAATCTGTTTTCTCATTCAAAGGAAGCCCAGAATTGAAAATGGAAAACTTCTTTTCATTGATTTCTATTTTGATAAAACCATTTTCTTCGACGTTATGACGAATAGCATTTTGCATTAAATTGGCAATTAGAATTTCTGCCAATGTTTCACTCATCTCTATTTCAAAAGTCCCTTCATAAGATTTTTCCACTCTAATTTTTTGAATAGAAATAAGGTCTTTAAAATTATTTAGAATTTCTTCTACTACATTTTTAAAATTTACTTTTATGGTATCTGAAAATCGTTGATGTTCAATTTTAGATAGTAGAATTAATGAGCTATTGATTTTAGATAGTCGGTTGGTGTTTTGTAAAACAGCAGCTAAAGATTGGAATTCTTTTTCGCCTATTCTTGGAGATTGTAACAATATCTCTACATGTCCTTTAATTACGGCAAGAGGAGTTTGTAATTCATGAGATGCATTTTGTGTAAATTGCTTATTGGCTTGATAATTTTTTCTAACTCTATCAATCAATTCAATCAAGTATTTATTTAAGTCATTAAATATTGGAAATGTAGATTCTTCAAATTCAACCTTTCTAGGTTCGTCTACATCAAACTCTTCTAAGGTTTCTAAAATTTGAAAAAGTTGTTTTCGAATAAGTTGAATCCTACGATAGGTAATCATTCTAAAACCAATCGCAAGAATCAAAGCTGGAATAGTAGCTACTAAGCCTGCTTTCCAATAATTTTCAGAGGGAAAAAAATATCCGATTAGAATTGTTGCTGTCAGCAAGGAAAGTACAGCAGGTAAAAAATATAATAACTTAAGTCGTTTCAATGGGTTTGAAATTTATAGCCGATTCCATAAACTGTTTTTAAAAAATCACCACAGTCATTTTCTGCTAGTTTTTTTCTCAAATTTTTTACATGTGCATATATAAAATCAAAAGAAACTGCATCATCCATATAATCTCCCCAAAGGTGTTCTGCGATACTATCTTTGGTCACTATCCTATTTTTATTTCGAGCCAAATAAAGTAAAATATTATATTCTTTCTTGGTCAATTGAAGTACTTTATCAGAAGCGACTACTTTTCTTTCATCAAGGTTAATTGATAAATTTTCGAATTTTAATTCTTTGCTAAACTGATTGGTTTTTCTTCTTAAAACGGCCTTAATTCTAGCATTCAATTCTGAAAGATTAAATGGCTTAGTTAAGTAATCATCTGCTCCAATATCTAATCCAGAAATTCTATCATCAACAGTATCTCTTGCTGAAATAATAACAATCCCTGCATGAGTATTATCTTCTCGAAGCAAGTTAACCAACTTTAATCCGTCACCTCCTGGCAAATTCAAATCAATGACTGCACAATCGTATTCGTAGTTGTTTATTTTTTTATATCCATCATTAAAGGTATTTGCAGACTCACAGACATACCCTTCTCTTTTTAAATACCGAAGCATTAAATCTAGCAGTTCCTGTTCGTCCTCAATAATGAGTAATTTCATTGTTAGAAAAAATTATTAGAATCAATTCGTAGAAAAAATATAAAAATAAAATAGCCCTCAGAATCTCAAACACTTCGAAAGCTAAGGTAAACTTTTTCATCTTACTTTGGGGAAATACCATAGGAAATTTAAGCAAACGCTCAGACCTCTTTTGAATATCGAATATTGAACAAGAATCAAGGAATTTCGAAGTTTGACGAAAATTTGTGATCCCCATTATTCGTCAAACTTCGAAATTCCTTGATCCTTGTTCAATATTCGATATTCAAAGGAGGTATCTCCCTAAAGCAGATAAAAAATGTTACTCGAATAAAATTATTCTTCTATATATTCATTTCCAATTTCATCTATTTCCATACCTTCAACCTCATCATAATCCGTCTCTAAATCATCATCAAAATTATCCTCCTTTTTTATTGGAGTCGAAGGTAATCCTCCTGTTCTTTTAATCACTCTTGAAAAAGAAGTTAGAGCGCTAGATGATTTTGTTTTTTTCTTTTCGGGTTTATCTATAACGGGTTTTAATGAACTTGCATTTTTACCAGCTATTGATTTAGTCGTTGTAGGAACGGCCATCAGGCGACGCTTATCAATTAATTCCCCAGTAACTACACAAACTCCATATCGCTTATTGATAACCCGAATCAATGCATTTTCCAAATCTTGAATATGTTTCCGCTGTCGTCCAATCATCACATAAAGCATATCAAGGTCTTGCAAATTAGAAGAATCATCCATCCTATCTCCATCATTTCCACTTGCCTCCGAAACACTATTAACTTTGTCTTCCAAAGAATTTAGTTGAGATTTAGCATTTTCTAATTTTCCTTCAATTAGATTTTTGAATTCTGCTAGTTCTGCTTCTGAATAATAAGTTGCATTAGATACTGACATGAGAATATGTTTATTTAATTATAAATTGAAATTTAAAATCAGCCTCAAGTACCTATCCAATTCTGAATTAATTTTGAAGAAAAGGATATTTTTAAAAAAAATCAAAAAAAAATGTCGGATGGAATTTTGCATCATCCGACATAGGTGGGTTTTTTAAAAAATTGGTAAAACCACATTTAATTTTAACGATGATTTGGTTGCGGTTTCACTATTTAAATTGCTCTCTTTTATACGAGTACAATTTTAGGCTACGATTCTGAATAAAATCTGAATTTAGAGATTAAAAATAAAAATTTATGTCCCTAGAATAATAGCCCACCATTTTTTCCAAAAAGAATCTACTTGGTTAGGGTTTTCTTTAACTCCAATTTCATTCTCATCCACTAAAAAAGGATCAAAGAAGGGAGAATGCTCATCTATCTCTTCGTAACCTTTAAAATGATTGTTAATCTGATGTTTTCTTAAAATAGGCATAAGCTTGATTTTTAAATTTTAAAAAATTGTCGGTTGATTTCAAAACACCAAAACCAATATTCCATGGATAAGGTACATCTGTTTATCAAAATTAGAAAAGGTTTTCTTTAAAATATAAAAACAAATTTGAGATACAATTTTGAATTAATTCTGAATAAATAAGGGGTTGAAAAAAATATTTTCCAAATAGGTGAAAATTCAGATTTTCTTCAGAATTGCCTCCCATTTTTGAGTTATTAAATCATTTTTAAATTCAAAAAAATACGTCATGGTACGTCAAACCAATCCTAGAAAAAATCAACAACAAAAATTCGATTCTGATGAAATTCCTTTAAAAGCAAAAAGGAAAGAACCTAAAGAAAAATACCGCAAAAAAAATAATTGGCTAGAAGAAGATGATGATGACTTAAATATTGATTTATATGGAGAAGAAGATTTCAATTTTGAAGAGGAGTTAGATTCAGATTTCGATGCTGAATATGACAATGACTTTGATAAATAGATAAAGGAAGTAGCGAAGTAAGCTACATTATTTTTTAATTTAGTATCTATAAAAAAGGATGCCCAAAAGGCATCCTTTTCTATTTTTAATTCCCTAAAATAAGTGCTAAAACATAGATTTAATCTTATTTCAAAATCCCCAAATGCAAAATCCTACCTCCCGTCTGATTAACAGGATTTACACTTTTCCCAATCACAATACCATCCTCAGGAGCAATATATTCTTTAACCAAGTCTCCAAACATATTTCGCATCGTAGCAATCACATCGCCTTTCTTTACTAAATCAGTTACCTTAGGATGAACCGTCATAATGCCTCCTGTATCTGTATAAATCCAATAAGATCTTTTACATAAAATAGTTTGTTCTTCAGGTTTATCATATTCACAATCTTGCATTCCAAAATGCCCCAATATGTTATGAATCCCAGTCAGTCCATCTCGAATCATTCCTTTTTGAAATGAATTGGGATTTCCAACTTCCAAAGTGATGGCTGCAATTCCCAGTTCTGCAGCCGTCCCTCGAAGCGTTCCATCACTTGGCGGATTATGAACAATGATTTGAGCATTTTGTAACAATGCCATTTCATGCACTCTTTTATCTTCCATATCCGCTCGAATATAGTAGGAATTAATTCTGCCATTACTCGCCGTATGTAAGTCTATCAAAAAATCAAATTCTTGAATAATTCGATTAACGATTCGCCATGCATAAATCTGACTGACTGTTCCATTAGCCTTACCGGGCATGATATGATTAAGATCCGTTCCATCAATAAATCGTCGCTTCTTTCTCACTAGCGAAGGAACATTTATCACAGGTACACCTACTATCGTTCCTTTTAATTCTTTAATATTAATTTCTTTAAAAAGCCGTTGAATCACGGGTATGCCATTCAATTCATTTCCATGAACAGCAGCCGTCAATCCTAAGACTTTTCCCTCTTGCATTCCCCGAGCAACGATGATGGGAACATGAACAGGTACGCCCATTCCATCTGTAACAATTTCTAACCAATAGCGAGAAATTTCTCCCTTGGGCGCATTTGAAATCTCTAATTTTTTAATAATCTCTGCTTTGGTATCAATTTGAAATAACATTCTTTTCTTTTATTTTTTTAATGATAAAATTCCAAATCTCATCGGTTGTTGATTTTACCAATGGTTGGTTTTGTTGCCTTTCCATTTGTGGAATTCCTCCAATACTTGTCGTATTGATTTCTGATAAAACTCGTTTTCCTTCATCACCCATCAAAGTGTCCACACCATACATCACTATTCCTAATTTTGTAATCGTTGGATTAATGTGTTCTATAATTTTTCTTTCGTCCTCATCTACTGTCGCTGCAACTGAACTACCGCCCATCGCAACATTACAAAGCCATGAATCTTGAGGAGGTAATCGAAGTGAAGCACCAATGATATTGCCATTCACCACTACAATTCTTTTGTCACCTTGGGTCACATTTTTTAAGAACTTCACCCCTAAGTATTCTATTGTGGTGTCTTCTATTTTTGATAAAAAATCATCTAGGCCCATTTCATTTTTTCCTTCCCAAACCTTTTTTCCATCAATTCTAACAATACCTTTCCCGCCGTATTCTCGGAAAGGTTTAAGTACGATAGGAAATCGTTGTGAGAATTCAAAAACATCTTCAACCGACAAACAAATTTTCATGGGCGCACAGACTTCAAGGAAATTTTTCAAAAACGCTTTACTGCCTGCTTGATAAATTCCATCAGGATCATTGACAAAAATTTGAGTGGGGAATTTATGTTTTAAAAATATTAAAAATGACTTGGCAAGCGGTGGAGGCATTCGTAACCAAACTGCATCATAATCGTGAACACTTTTTCTATGCACCAGTTTTTGAAATGATTTTCCTTCAGGTGAAAAAGCAAAATGTTCATCCACCGTACTCACAAATAATCCTTTGTCAATATAGTTTTTAAAGAAAAAATCATTCAAAGAATTGGCTCTCGTGGCGATGTCAATTTTAGCACAATTTGGATGTTTGCGCATACTATGCATCAAAGCATATAATGAATTTTCAGCACTATGATTAGTGTGGTCTGTCAAAACTAAAATTTTGAGATTTTTCATTTTTAGTTCAGTTTTAATTCTTCAATTAAACCAGCATCATCGTTGAGGCTTTTAAATAATTTCAATCTAAACTTACCATTTTTATTGACTAAATTTTTCGCCATTTTATCAATCGCCACCATTGACAATACCGTCTGAATATAAGCCTCAATCATATCATCTAAACCAATGCCTAGTTTATTAAAATCTCTTCTATCCATCAAAACCAATCGATTGGTATCACTATTCCAACTTCCATCAGGATTTTTATAGGAAAGATTAGTTCCCAGTATTTGCCAACTATTCGTACCATCTTCGATATGATCGACCAAAGGTTTTTCAGCACGTCGAGCATAGGTACACAATGGACGAATTCCTTTATCCGTTGCACTTACCATCATTCGAATATCCGCTACAAAACTATTGTTTTTTTGATTCGGAACGGTGCCTACATGATATAATTTTCCTGAAGCAGTTGTACTACTCCAATTATAATTTCCAATCAAACTTTGGACAATAAACAAATCGTAATCAAATTCCATCGCCATAAATTTTTCCAATTCTTCTTCATTGACAATGGTAAATACGCCTTGTCCTGCATTGCTATATGGAACTTTGATTACGGCATGACCACCCATTTTTCTTACCCATAGTGGAATCTCATTTTTGCTGACATCCCAAATGGTTTCAGGTGTATTGATTTTTAATCCTGCTGTTTCGATTTCTGCATTAAAAATATCGTAAGCTTTGGCGGCGACCATTTTGTTACGACCACCTGCAAGACAAGCAATGGTAGGATTTAAAATTTTAGTTTTGGAATGAAGGGGCAATCTATTCCAAGGCTTTTGTGTAACGTAACGAAACGCTGCTCGTATTGGAACAAACTGCCCATCTTCGATCCGAACATACATGACGCCATCCCGATATTGAACAGGAGGGTCAGTATCAGTTTTAAAAAAAGGGACGTAGTAAACAGGTTCGTTCATCACATCTGCGATGACTCTTGCATAGCCTGAAACTTCCATTTCGTTTTTGTCATACAAAACTGCTAGTCCACCTTTTATTTTATGTCTTAAGTTTTTAAGGTAAGGTTTAAAAGTACGTTCCACCATGAGGCGGTAACTTCCTTGCTCTTTGTTATCATCCACCAAAGGCATAGATTTTTGACCAGATGGACAAGAGTTGTTTTCGATAACTACCATTTGTCGCTTTCCTGTAGCAGAAGTTACGTTTAATAAATCCGCACCTCCCCAAAGGAAGTATTTGGATTTATAGGTTAAGATTTCTCTAAGTTTTTCTGGGTCCACCTTTGGATTAAGATGACAATAACGGGTTATGATTCGCTCTTGTTCGAGGTTAAGAAAAAAGCTAACCATAGGATGAATGGTAGCATTCAACGCTTTGGGATACCAATGGTTGTGTGCCTCAAATTCGCCAGGCTGTACAATGGTAGCCATTGATTGAGTGGTTGTAGATGTCATGATGTTCGGATAAAATTTTTAAAAGTTTTTTATTTATTTTTAAAAACAGGGCAAGATTATAACTCAATTCTGTAGAAAAACTGAAGAAAAGGAATGGAGGGGAAATTTTTTTGAAATTTATTTTTGAGGTGGTTTTGGATTGGTTTTCAGAGTGTCATTTTAAGCTAAAATTTGGACAACGTAGACACAGTCCATAGGACCACCGCTAGCTTGTTTTTCAGGACAAGACAACAGCCCAGCTAGAGGCTGTGCGCGAGTTTGTGAAACTTGGAACGAGCGGTAGAGTCGAAATTTTACATTTGTGACTGCTTAGGTTTTTTATGTGGAATGATAGTAACCTACGCTGGGTTACTGTGGCTTTGTATTCCAGACCACTTCTAAAATAACTTTTCCAATCCCCTACTTGTTCTCCATTTTTGTATTCGCCTTCAGTTTTAATTTGACCATTGTCATGGTAATATTTCCAATACCCTTCATGTTTTCCATTAACATAGATGAATGTAACACACCAGCCTTAGACTGTCTGCGAGCGGTATTTTTTTTTAGGACAAAACAACAGCTTGAGAATCATAGTAAAACAGTATTATTAACCAATCAACTTCAATGCTGAATAAGGACTACTATTCGAAAAATATTCCGTTGCCTCAATACTATCCTTTAATTGTTTTACAACCTCGTGAGCATGTTCCAATTGATCACAACAAGTAATGACTAATTTTCTAGGATTCGGATTGTCCAATAAATCATAATGTGCCGCTTGACAAACGAGATCAATATCTAAAGGTGCTTTTCGAAATTGGCCCTGATGCTCATTGTAGATATTCGTTTCCCTCTCCGTATTTTGCAATTCAATCGGTGCCTCAAAAAACGGACCATTGCCATGGCGAGTATGATAACAACGAGTAATCAAATAGGTCTGAATTCGCCCTGGAAGTCGCTCCTCTTGAATGATATGAAGCGCATTAAACCCAGTCGTCTTTGAGCGAGTAACATGAGGGAAAATACCATATTGCTCATCCAATAATACGCCTTGGTGTCCCTCAAAAATAAAATTAGAATAATCAGATTTAATAGACCAGAGTTTCGAAACGGTCACTTGACGAATGAAGTACACACATTCCTTGTAGAAGGCTTCTATATCAAAGTGGTTTCCATAATAAGACTCAATCTGTTTACACTTTGATTTGAAAAGGAATTCATTGTAAATATCCAATACCGTTAAACGAAAGTG
>Ga0114957_1002271_pt1 | contig 18683 bp, 22 predicted proteins | sample BantaG_FD_87175 | JGI IMG/M metagenome (GOLD analysis project Ga0114957, IMG submission 87175) | Marine algal microbial communities from Bantry Bay, Ireland - BantryBay_4 metaG | ecosystem: Host-associated > Algae > Red algae > Unclassified | place: Bantry Bay, Ireland | collected 2014-11-21 | reverse complement strand
GTCCTGCTCGCACTGGGCTGTCAGCTGAAGTGGGCGACACGCCCGGGGCCGCGCTCTGATCATCGATACTGGACGTGTGACGCCTGGCACGCGCGTCACGGGCGGAACAGCGAAATGGGTCGATGGACCTGGCCCCCCGATGTGGGGGGCCAGAGAAGACCCTCGAGAAGTCTTTGCTGTTTTCTGCTGCCTCGTGTGTCAGTCCAGCTTGCGCGTCATAAGCGCATTTCGAAAAAAGACGACGACTTTCAACGGAACAATCCGATTGAGTCGTAACGTGCGTTCCCGCTGCGTGCGAGCCGGTAACAAGTGGGGCATCAATTGCAGGGCCCGTTTTCAATAGAGGCACTCTGGCGCTCTCTCATTGGTCCACCACATCAGCGAGAAAGTGGCCAGTACCTTGTGGACTCCCGCGCCAATGAGAGCGCAGGGCCGGAGGATCTATCAAGGGAACAATTTGCTGCCCTGCGTGATAGTGCCCAACACGTGTGAATGTGAGCAACTTTCTCGCGGCACGCGTGCAATGGACCTGCCACGAGTTCCGAAATCCGGTGCAGCTTCAGCAGTCCCGGAAATATTGTTTCAGAAAGCCCACGTCCCTCTTGAGAAGGTCCCTCAGGCCCACCGGGCCTCCGCTGTAATCGTGGCCGCTGTAATTGTGAATTGGTCATGTTCGAGGGAGTTTCAACAGGGCATGTCCAAAAGAGACAGCATTGGAGAGCAAAAAAGGCACATGTGAGATGTCGATGGAACTATTGGTCCCGCGGGTGTGCGAGGTTTTTGGTGGAACGACTGTATCACTAATAGTCACCGAAACTAACAGCCTAAAACTTTTGTAACATTTTGAAGGACGACCGCACTCGTGTCTCATCTGACAGCCTGTTCCGGTTTGCGCTCTTTCGGCACGTCTCTCGCGCCGCTTCACACTAGGTCGACAGGGGGCGGGCGCCGCCCCCACCGCACGGCGCGTGCGCGCCGTCGGCCGGGTGTCGGGGTGGGCAGCTCGCGCGGCGGCCGTCGCCGCGTTTGCGACGGACGGCAGGTGGGTTGGAACGGGGGGAACGGGGGGGGGGGAAGGTTCTGGATGCCAGTCCTTCTTTTCCTGGTTCGTGTTCCTTGCGGTGGCTCATCGCCGTGGAGATGTTTTGAAGCGTGGGGTTCGGACCACGAGATTCGAGCTTCTCATAGACCTGGGACGTACCAGGCTGCCCGCCAGTGTAGTTTAAAGCAGTCCCCGGAGCCAAGAGCTCCACAGTTTTTGACGAACCCCATCTGACACCAGCCACCACTCGCAGGCTCTCTGTCGCGCATCCCTTGATTCCTCCAGCCCGTCGTTGGTCCTCTCCCTGCTGCGCTGCTTCCCCTATCAAATTGGGTATGGCACCGTCACGCTTGACTGTTTGCGCCCTGCAGTCTGTCCTCAATGCGCGTGGGCTCTTCTCCAATGGCAAGAAGACCGCGCTCATCGATAGATGCGCGGCTAAAGGCGTGGCTATCCGTACTGCGCATATGAGTGCCCCCACGGTCGACACTCTTCCTGTTTCCAACGGGGCTTCTTCCCTGCCTCCAGGCGCGCCGGCGGCTGGTGGGCAACTGCAGCTGACGGACAACAAAGCGGCTGACACAGCCTCGACCGAAGTCATAAACAGAGCGGCAGACGCCGAGCCGTCCCCTATGCAGCACACGGTCGATCCGCTCATTCCCATTGCAGGCACAGATGCATGCGCTGCTACTGTCGCTGATGCCGAGGAGCGCACTCAGGGCTTGACTAGCATCCTCTCTTCTACCGGCTCGGTGCTGGCGTGGATTCCAATCTTCTACAACTCTTAGCAGTACGTAGTACATGTTTTTCCTCGTCAAGAATAACTTTGTGGATCTGCACAAGGTAAAAAGCGGTCGGGGCTCGCCTGGCGTCGAGAAAAAAACGACCAATGATGGCGGCAGCCGCGGCGGCGGCGATCACGGCAGCGGTGAGGCGCTGCTGCGCTCTGCGAGGCGTGTCAACAGGCCGCCCGGCACGGAGGCAATGGCGTCGTCAATGAAATGCGCTTCGACCATGGCAAATGCCATGGACCGCCAGGCGGCGGCCGCACAGCTGGTGGCGCTGTCAAACGTGTTGCGCAACCTGAAGGAAGCGTGCGCTCCGAGAGACGTGATTAAATGCGTTGACGGGCAGATTCGGGTGTCAATGTCCTTGACGCCACCGGGCGTGTAGAGTGGCTCTGAGAACTTCTCCGCCCCATTGAATGGGGCGGAGGTCGATGAAAGCGAAGCACCCCCGGCTTTAGAGTACGTGGGCATTGTGGAGTTTTGAGCAGATGTGGGGTGCCGTGCGTTGTCGGTGCGTAGGCTCTTTGAGTATCACTTTTGTCCCGTACATTTCTATTAGGCCCCATGCACTTGTTGTTGTGCGGGGTGCATTATTGATATTTTTGCTGGAACGGATCTACCATGAGGAACGTTCAACGATGACCAAACTGAATCTAATCATGCAGGGGCGAGAACATGACTGAGGAACCCGGAAAAAATGCCCTTCGAACGTTGCGTATGCTGGTGGGTAAAAGCAGGTGAAATGGATGTTCTGAACTTGGTGAGTCGCACGCACTCATTTTGCATTTACAAGGAAGTAGCAAGGAGTTTTCTGCACTGCACAGCTGCATGGTTGCGGTGCCCTGGTTGAGCAAAGAAGGCTGCTGCGGTCCAGGCCGCACGTCAGCGTCCACGGTTAAAAGAAAAAAACTGGCCGGACATACACATAGCCAAATCTTGTAAATGCTTCTCGGGGCCCACGGTACTGCTTCATATGCAGTCCTGCAGCGAGATGCAGGAGCACCCGTGACGCTTCCGTTGAGGCTGTCCCTTTAACCTGTTGACGCTTCTATCGTCCGCGGAACGCGCATGCAGCGGCACAATGCCCGAACAAGAGAAAAAGAGCGGTTTTATGTTCTTTGTAGGCAGCTGTCTGGCACCAAGGTGCTTCTGTAACTTGTTTAAGAGAAACGCGTGAAAAAACGGCGCCCGTTCAATTTTTTCCCCTTCGCATACATCTATTCACAAGCGAACTGTCAAAACCAGGTGCCGTGTACAAACGGCGGCGCTGAGGGATTTGCACTCGATTGATCATGCTCAATCGCACAGCCGACCTCTGGCAGTCGTTCCGAGGCCCCCTCTGCATCCCCGCGCCGTTGTAGCTTCTTACAGCCACTAGACTCGCCTCCACGCGATCCATATCAAACAGTACAATCGAGGTTGCAGAGTCACTGTTCCAGCGCCGACAATTGTCGTGCAGCTGACAGCACGCACGGATCAGCCCGAGGCGCTTGCGAATTGGCACTGGCAGATGCCGCTGAAACACCCCCCATCGCCATACAAGCAAGCCAAATACCTGTACTATGTGCACGCGCGCAGACAATTGACAAACGTTATACCCATCGCACCAAACTTCGCTGCCCCTACAACCCCGCCACGGGACCGCCAGCATCTCGTATGCCCCGTGCGACTCGTCGGCCGCAATGCGAAAGCCGTCAGAAATCAGCTGCAGCTCCTCCCAGTCAGAGAGGAGCGCAAATCTACGGCAGATGCCCGTGCTTACGAAAGCTGTGGCGTCGTGCACTGACCCTGGGCTGACACAGCTCATTCACGAAAAGCGATACTCCGCGTCGCAGATCGCTTGCACGTCAAGGGCATAGATTTTCTTGCGGCAGAAATAGTCCGCCACACACGGCACGCCTCCGTCGGCTAGATATTCCTGCTTGACGGCAATGCCATCAAGCGCCCTAAGGATGTAGTCATAGGTTCTGTCACCCCGGAGTTGAAAGCGCCCCGCGATTGCCGCCCGCCACGCACCGTCGCCGAGCGGCATGCGAAAATCCAATGCCGACATGTAATGAATCGCATCGACAACGTGCGACACGTCGTTGTAGAAAGCGGTCCGCGGAGCGCTGAGAACCGCCCAGGCATTAATGAAACTGCCCTCGCCGAGATATTGCAGTGTCATGGCGAAAAGCAATTCCGCCTTGGGCCCGTGCTGTGGCACGCGCGGTGGCAAGTCGATGAAAACGGTTTTGAACGACTCGTCAGACATACGCACCGCGCGTAGACAGAGCGTGCCATTGCGCGCGCGCACGCAGCCGATTATGTCCGGCATGCGTGCGTCAAGCAGGGGCCCCTGGTCGGCCAGGATGCCCCTCAGCAGGCGTATCACCGCCGCGACGGTACAATTGAAGGGGTTTGCGGCGGCGACCTGAGAGCACATGTCCATGGTCCTCAGACCGGAGGTCGTATGGACACGAGTGGAACGAGGTGAAGAAAGCGGTCGGCGGAGGAAATCGGGAGGGTGCGTGGAGGGGGGTTGGGCGTACACGGACGACGATAACCGCCAGTGCCCAGGTGACGGTGATGGGAGAGGCTGTGACACCAGAAGCAAGCTCGCGGACACAGCTGCAGCGACCTGACATATCGTTGGTGAGCACACCTGAAGGGCTTCGTGCCCGCTGTGTTCACCAGGGAGCAGAGCTGTATCGGCAGGTATGTGTCATCCTCGTGGCTCCCGCCACCAATTGTCGTACTTCTCGCATCTGGTGTTTCAAGCCCGCCAAGAGGAGCTGGCGGCAGGCTCTTTATGACGACTAGAGGGACACAGCGCCAAGAGGGGGGCATGGCGCCTTTGGAAAAACTCCAGAGAGCTCGGCCCGTGGCTAAGAGCGACACAACGGACACGCGCCGCATTTTCGTGCACGGCTCTGGCTGGGAAAACATGCATCAATTTGATTGTGTAATCAAGCCCCATTCATACTGATTTTAACTTGGACATGAATTAGTACTTTCACCTCGAAGGTGTCGTTCCTGTCTACGCGCAGCATTCTCACTTCTCAGCGGCGTCACATGATTATAAAGTCACACGAAGCGCGACTGAGACCGGGACTGAGCCGGTGAAAGCGAGTCCAGGACAAATTCTTTCCACTTGCTATATGACATGTACTTTTTTCAAATTGAACACAATCACGTGACGCACAGAAAATCATTCTCGGCGCTCGCTGGCATGATTAAAATGACTTCGCGATATTTATGACGCTCATTGTCGCGCGATAATTATGGACCCACATTCCTGTAGGGCATGCTACAAAATGCAAGGTACGACTGGGTTGTGCTGACCGTCTTTCCGAATCAGCCCAGGTCGCGCAACATATCTGCATGGTGGGAAAGCTGTACCACACTACATGGGATGTACTGAGCTGCACTGGGGCCCGATTTCCTTACTGTGACACCAAAACAGCGGCCTAGCACCCAAAATGGAGTCCGGCCGCAGCCCGGCCTCTGCCAGGGCGGCAGAAGCATAGGCTACAAGTCTGCGTCTCGCGTATTCGAGACGGCTCTCGGATTCCGCGTCCTTTACCCCACCTCTGCAGCACGCTGCCGGTCGATCGAGACCCTGGGCATTCGAGGCCTCGGGGGCCATTTAAGCGGCACACCGCACACCCTCGCCATTCCCAGAAGGCTCCTAGATTCTACGACTTCCAGCCCGTCACATTGCAGTCTGCAAGTGGCGCGATTGGGCCCAAATTCAGCACCCGATGGGCAGCTTGGCGCGTGAAGGCGTCTCCAAGTCACAATTCGGAAATGATATGCGTCGTTGAGTCGCCCGGCATCCTTATCACTGAACGCATGCGCAGCTGACAGATTTGTGGCTGCCAGACTTCACACATACTGCTTGGCGTACGGTACGTGGCTCCTCCATCAGACGTCGCAGATGGAGGTTTCAATAACACTACTTGCGTAAGCAAGAACGCCGTGTTGGGATTAGTCAAATGGCACGAACTCACGTGCTGTCAGCTGTAGTGGTCCGCTCCAATTCATAGGTCATTCCATCATTGCTCCTGGATTGTTCTTCAGTGACACGACACGGCTGCATGAAAACATCGCCTTGCAGACTCCGATCGTGTCACGTTCTGTGCAATCTCCCGCAAGGGCTTCTACACCCGGAGGTGATCCCAGACCAGTTATGTGACAGTCCGACACGTGCGTCGAAGCCACCACAAGTGTGATCCACGGGCACAACCCTTCGCAAGCGCACAACGACGACAAAGTCGGAACGTGACGGCTCTTGTGGCATGCGACCATGCAATCACTGCCACCGTCTTCATCACACCATGCTCCTCGGACCTTCCTTCTCATGGACAGGCCCAGGGGCGCCCCAGCTGGACTCTCATAGTTTCGATTCGTGCCCACGCACGACATCCCCTTTCGACATGAGCGGTGCAGCGCACGGCGCATGTCATGGTCGACTCCTGCAGGTTCCAGTATGTGCGCCTCTTTCGCGTGGGTTCCTTGTTTTAGAGCTCAAAAGACATACGAGACTGCGATCTACTGCCTGCGCTCATATGGCTCACTTCTTTGCTATTGAGTGCGCTGCCGATAGAGAGAGATTTGACCGCAAAGGTCCGCTACCCTGCTTCTCTGGTGCCTCCCTCGTTTGTCGTGTTAAGTTTTCGTATACTCGTCCTCTACCACTGTTGGCTGCTGCAAGGTGTCATGTTCTTTTTCGTGTTCTTGGTGGCTTGGTTGGTATTCTGCTTATCCCATTCGACATCCGCGTCTACTTCATGCCGTCTGCTCTGTTTGCTTTTTTTTTTTTGTTCACCTGTTGTCTGGCTTCTTAGTGTCTGTGGCGGAGCGCAGATTTATGCGTGCCTTCAATCGTAGTAGTCTCTCCGTGTGGGTGGTCGTGGTCTGCAGGGCTATCGAAGTGTAGGGCACATAAAGCCCGGACTCAGTGTCAGCCACTCTCTAGGACGACTGCCGGCAGGCCCGAAGAGTAGCGCCCACACATCCAGCAGGAAGCATCTCTACGAGACACGCAGATGTCGGCGTGCGGTACGTTGCAGAAGAATGCTTGGCCACGTTTCAATACCAGTGCGTTTGCAGTCCGAATTGACAGGGCCCCCGCAGCGGCCCTAAAGAGATGGAGTATGATAGCTACCCCCCCTTCCGAAAGTATCATTGGCCAGTGTCACAGTACATGCACGTCTTACACAGTGAATATTCGCTGGTGCACTAGTTTAGAAGGCCTCCGGGGGGGAACGAGGCAACAGCACCCGCAAATATGTGTACTGGGGCTACTTCACCCCAATCTGAAAAACAGCGGGTAGAACTGGCCAGTACATCAAAGTAGACTGGTACAGTTTCCCGTCCAGAGTATAGAGAGTATAGCCCTTCTCCCAAAACTCCCGCACTCTAACAGTTTCAGAAGAGTTGTAAATCGGCCTCTACGACCCGGCAGAGGCCGATTTGGAACTCTTTCGTAACAGTTGGAGTGCGGGGTTCTTAGGAGAACGACTGTAACATGCACCAGATCTATCCATTCAACGGGGAATGTGTGCAAATCTCATTCATCCTATGTGTTACAGACTGCATAACTTCTGATGTTTGTTGCATTCTCAATAGAATTGTGCACAATAAATATTTGGTTACAACACGCACGGCGATCGTCGGAAAAGTGAGGCACATACTAGACGTGTACTAAGACGCGTACCAGAGCTAAGTTCATGTACTACAGGCCCGATTGCCTTACTAGCATCAATTCGAAGCGGCGGCCGTGTGGGCGGGGCCGAACGCACGTCATCTGGCGGGGGGGGGGTCCAGAACGTGGGCTACAAGTCCCACGTGCTAGCCCCGGTCGGTTGTACCAGGAAAATCGGGCCAGATCCGTGGGCTTGAAGCCCCTGCTGTAGCACGCTACAGGTGACGCGCACGCAGGAAATCGGGTGTGTCGTCGTCGTTTCGCAGCGTGCCAGGGCTGGTCAGGACGGTTTGTTACACATCAATCTGTGTCGGGCGTCTCTGGACTGCCAGAAGCCACCAGCGTTCAGCACGTATAAAAACGACCAACTAAGGTGGATACCGGTCAAACTTCTGCTCGACAAGCTGTCGTTGCCCAATCAGATACGTGCACACTGTTTGTTGACGCAGCATTGCTGTCGAGAGCTGACAGGGAGGCTGTCGCTGTGCTCCATGGAACGCATCACGTATGAGTCGCAAACGACAGCGCGCAGCTGCATACTGAGTCGAAAGAGGCTGGCCGGACGGCGCACAATGTGCCCTCTCAGTGCGTCTGAGAGGGTCGAAAAACAGTGCGGTCGCCTCACAAGAGCCAACGAGACCGCGAGGGCGGCGTATCTGAGGCTTTGCCACAGATCGTCGAGTCGTGTAGAGACCGGCGCCCTCGCCCACCCTCCTGGCGTCGCCAGACGCCCCGCCGGCGTCGCCGTCGTTGGCCACCCCCTGGATCCGTCTCCGATCTGCCACAGGCTCCTGAGTACGTGCCTTGAGGCTGATTCTTCGTCGTGCAGCTGCTCACAGTGATACAATTCAGTGGCGTGTTGTACCTGCGTACTTGGTGCCGGTGCGGGTCTCACGGCCGTACTGGGTTTTTGTATCATTGTACTGACCCACATCTCCCGTTTCCGTCTTCCTCGTCGATCTCTTTGCTTCTCGTGATTGGCTGCGTGTTTGCGGGTCTCGCGGACGTACTGAGATTTTGTGTCATTGTACTGACGAACGTCTCGCATTACCGTGTTGCTCGTCGATCTCTTCGCTTCTCGTCATTTGCTACGTGTTTATCTCTTGCTGGCTTTTCTGCAATCGACGCTGGTCTACTCGTTTCTATTTCATTGAAGCGCTCAGCAGGGCACGCGGGGTCCAGCATGCAATTAAGCCGGGGCGGTGTGACCTCTGCTTTAGTTTTTATTCTTGGTCCTTTTTTTCTGGCCCTGACTCTGCTTGACATGCTCTGCTTTGTCAGCTGAGGAAGCGGAGCTAAAGAATAAACGCATGAGACGAGGCATAGACGGCTCCCCTGCAGAGCAACAAAGAGCCTCACGACATCTCGCAAGCGAAGCGTGATAGATTTCCGTTTGTAGGTGCCGCGTTACGCTTCTTGATCGTGGGATGTCCTGCGAGTTCTACGTGTCCCCACCCAGCGCCGGAAAGACCCCAGCGTACGCGATGTCTGAGCAGTGCAGGTGCCGTGGAGTGGCAGCCAGGCGCGTTGTGGGCGCAGAGTATTCCTATATTTCCGGTCCCACAATTTTGAGAGACGCGCAGAGCGGAGATAGTTCCAAGAAGTGCAACTGCAAATGAGTGTGAAGGAGAGTAAAGAAAACTGTTTCCTCAGTGCATGAAGAGTGCGCGGTAGAGATGTTTGGATCCACCCACGAACCTCACGAGACGGCTGTCTGCTTTTGACATATCGTGAAGTAGCTGCTCATGAAAAATAGTGCGGGTCCCACCCTCAGACAACTGGCGGAGCGGGGACCCGATCCATCTTTTTGGACTTTCTCCATGTACTGGGCAGAATCTGTGGGGCCTCTCACGGCGAGACTGCGCCACAACTGCACGCCATGAGCCCTGGATGTCAAATATCTGAGGCACGTCACTACGCTGGCCAATCATAATAGAGAGGGACGCATCGGCAGCGCGCCAGTCTGCCTGAAGTCCCAGACAACATACCCCAAAGAGCGCCTGGCGAAAGAGACTTACGCTGAAGAAATGGATTTTTGTGAGAATCGCAGGACAGCAGTGGCGAATCTGTGGCGATGTCAGGCCTTTCCCGCCCATCTCGTGATGCACCCCTCAGTTTACCCCGCTTCAAACCCCGTCTTGTCGCAGACACGCAGTGACGCGACAAGATGCCCGCCGCCCAGCTGGTGTGCAGCGCAGAAGCTCACTCATGCGACATCACAGAGGCTGCCCCAGAAACCACATCCGCCTTGTCATAACGTGGTGGTCCTCTTGACGCGGTTGGGTGGACTGGCCATCATCCATTCCCATCACCTTCTCCCCAGAAGAGCCACGAGGCCGCCAGCTCATGCATCTCTTGCTGTTGGGACCGTATGAGAATGGGGCGTGATCTACCAAGTCAGAGGGGTCTGACTTTGCGGCCACTCGCGATGGATCCGATGACACATCGTGGTGTGGCACAAGTCGATGTATGCGACTTGGCTGAAAGACGACTGCTCTGCCGTCGCCAAATGTACAGAAAATGCTCTCCGCTATTGCCAGACGCAAACAGCCACGACAGCGGCTACTCGCCGTCCAGAAGTGGATTTTCATCCTTTCGCTGCCATGAAAGATCCTCAGACTTTTTTTCTTCCATAACCGCTACAGCTGATTGTGTGGCTGTCGGGGGTCCCCCAATTGGAAGAGGAGCGGCCCCTCAGCTGTGGACAGCACACCCCAGGAGGCCGTCCCAAAATATCCCGATTTGGGCCAGCAAGGGAATGACCTGTCCAGATCTCGGGGAGATTGGATTCGGTCGGGGGCGGGGCTTTTCCCCAGTGGTTTTCCCAACCCCCCTCCTACTTGTTTGAACTTTTCGCTTTGGAGGCATTGATCGGATGGGCGCATTTAGGGCGGCTACTTTGGCCGCCGGCGTTCGGGTTTGGGAGGGGTTTATTGAGCGCGGGGACGCCGTCCCCGTCGCCGTTTGATAAAATCAACTGTACTTTGGACTGCGATTCCCCCCTGGGCTTTGCCGTGATCCTCTCCTCCCGTTGGGCGAAGGCTGGGCTGTGGGTCGATTTCCGGGGCAGTTTCTTCGACGGACCGAGCTAATCAAGAGGTCACTTTGGCAAGACGAAGAACCAAAGTGGTGGTGCTTAGAACCGCTACAGATTGGCTTCTGATGAGTCTGCGAAAGATATGCTCGAAGTAACAAATAGAAAATGTCACCAAGGGTCCATTGGCACCCTCGACCGACAGCATGTGAAAGAAAAAAGATTAGGAATCAACTCACGAATCAAAACAGAACATCTTCATCCACGAGTCGATAGCATGCAGGCCTTCGCGGAAGGGAGCGTCAGTAGAGAAGAGCGAGGATAAAAAAGCGTCACAGCGGGGAGGGGGCAAGGAGCAGTAGGCCACAGATGCATGGGGGAAGGAGGTCAGAGCGACGCATATACCGGTAGGATGGATTTGCGAGGCGTGTCGGCAATGGGGGCGAGGGCGGTAAGCAACGACAACGATGGCGACGGGGTGGGAGCGACGGGGTGGAGGTTACGAAGAGAATACGGCAAGCGGGGGGGCGGGGGGGGGCGACGAGGACAGCGACCGCGGTGAGGGTGAGGACGACGAGGGCGGCAACGACAGACGGTGGTCGTGGTGTGTGCCTGGATGGTTCACGGGACAGGTTCATCAGGAATCGTTCGCCGCTGCGTTGCGGCTAATGATTTCCTCCACGGACTGACCGGTCTTGAGTAGCTTGTGCAAGGCTATCGATCCGTAATGATTTCTGGATCTTGCTCATGTGGATCAAAGAAACTGCGGAAGGAGCCAGAACAGTCGATATCAGACGAGTCACTCCAGACTTCTGTGGCGACTCTCCTGGAAACTGATCAGAGACATATTCTCCGACAAGCTGATCTACAGTTCTCGCCTTTCTCAAAATTGTGGGATCGGCAATACAGTACTGGGAGCACGCAGAGGAACGCCGCGGTCTAAAACGCAATAATCGTTTCTATACTATATTGGAAGTTTTGCAGTGTGGAGGGGGGTCAAACATGCCGTTTCATCCAGTACTGGAGGCGTTCGGAGGCAATTTGAAAGTTGAGGGTACCGGCGCCAGTACAGCAAATCAGCTTGCGCCCCACTTTGCAGACGATGTGGAGTCCCAGAGCTATGGGTGCCAAAGGTCTAGTCTCCACGTTCAAGAATGCAGGTACATCAGCTTCCTATGGCACCTCATAGATTCCAGGGCTGCCCCAGCCTCTTTGAAAGGCACAGCGGTAGCGACAGTCTGCATGCTTCAAGGTGAAATAATCAGTCCGTGCGGGTCCATTGAGGTCGCTTTGCAGAGCGACCTGCAGTGATCCGCGCGCAATTTCTCTCGGAATGCGCGATTCGGAGTAACGTGGTTTAGACCTTACTGTGCAGGTGCCCGAGGCCCTCCGTGCGGCTGTTTCGCTGAACCTCATTGACTGGTAGCGAGTCTGGCTCAAATGTCGACCAATTCGGAGGCCCGTTCACGCTACAGATTGGCCCCGCTGGCAATTGTCGTACGAGGTGAGAGCCAATAAGATCCGGGTTGTCGGTAACTATATTGTCGACCATCTTATTGATTGTCTCGCGAACGGGCATTTCGCTGGCTGTGGCAGCACTCGTCTGCGTGATTCCATGGAGTTTCCCATCGCTGCAAGACGTGTATGTTTCTTCCCCCCCGACGCAATAAACCGGCGAAGTCCCCGCCCCCGCCCCCCCACCCCTGCCCGACCACCGAGCTCACGCACGCGACTTCTTCAGACGCGTGTCATGCTCCATCACAGCACCGGTCACGTGCGTGGCCGCCAACTTCTCCCGCATCTCAGTCGTCAGTCGTGTGTCCGACTTGGAGCGACCGGGGGTGGCCTCTGCTGTGGTTGACCTTACGAAAGAGGGGGACGCCATGATCGGGGGGTGTCGAAAACAAACGAATGGGTGCCGACGAGGAGCCAGTTGTAATGGGGGTGTTGAGGGCCGGTGAGAGCGCAGTACCGATCGAAAGAAAAGATTTTGAAAAAGGACACGGAGGATCTCCGACGGCCAACAATCGCACTGCGAGTGTTGGCCAGTCAATCGCTGTTCTTTGCAGTCAACCCTGCGGCACGGTGGTTACTGTAATCGTCGGGAACGTGTACCACTGTACTTGAGCGTACTGGCCAGTACAGCGCGTCGCATCTCAGATTGAGGTGAAATGGGCCCAGTACACATATTCGCGAGGTTACTTGCCCCGTTTCCCCACAGTGTTCTTCCAAACTAGTACACCAGCGATTATTCGCTTTTAAGACGTGCATGTACTGTGACACTGGCCAATGATGTCTCTGGGAGGGGGGGTGGGTTATCAAACACCTCCCCGTCAAGGGCTCTGTGGGGGCCCTGTCCAGACGGAATGCAAATGCACAAGACTTTGAGCGTAGCCGACCATTCCATTGAAACGTATCGCGCGCCGACAACGGTACGTGTCTCGCAGAGATGCGTCCTGCCGAATTTGTGGGCGCTACGCTTCGGACCTGCCGGCAGTCGTTTGAGAGAATTGCTGACACTGCGTCCGGGCTTTTTTTCCTGCTTTCATCAGCCCTACTGCCCACAACCACATACACGCCGAAACTGCCACTATTGAAGGCAGACGTACACCTGCGCACCACCCAGGACGCCAAGAAAACGTACAACAGGCAGGAAAACAGCAGAAACAACCAGAGCAGAGTGCAGAGAGCAGACGCGGAACGCAAACACGACAAGAAGCAGGCCCTTCAAGCCTCCACGAACGCCAGAAATATTATGACACCAGGCAGCAGACCACAGTGACACAGGACAAGCATACGAGAGGCGATCACAAAGTCCAAGGCAGGCACGAGAGGAGCAGGGAGAAGGAGAATCGGTCAGCACTGCCGCTGTCGGCTGCGCACGGTATTCCAAGCAAGTGATCCACATCAGCGCAGGCAGTTGATAGTAGACTCGTATGTCACTTACGCACAAAAAAGAGAAACACGCGTGAGAGAGGCGCAATGCCTGGGACGTGAAAGTGCAAACCGTGACCCGCGTAGTGCACTGCACCGTTCACGTCAAAAGAGATCTCGTGCGTTCGCATGCCTGGAAACTATAAGAGAAGCGCCGGGGCGCCCCTGGGCGAGGCGGCGAGGAAGGAGGCGGGAGGGGGCGGGGGTGGGGAAAACGGTGGATGCGATTGCAAGGTCGCATGCCACGGGAGCCGTCATGTTCCGACTTTGTTGTTGGCGCGTGCTCGCGAAGGTCTTGCCCGTGGATCAGGCTTGCGGTGGCCTCGATCCACAGCGTCGATCTGCCACGTAACTGTCCTGCGATCACCCCCAGCGGGCAGGAGCCTCCGCGTGAGATTGAACGGGACGCTATTCGCGCTAAGTCTGCAAGGCGGTGTTTTCGTGCGGCCGTGTCGTGCCACCGAAAAACAACCCTGGCACAAAGATGGCATGACATATGTATTGGCGCGGACCACTACAGCTGAAAGCGTGTGAGCCCGTGTCATTTGGCACATACCAGCACGACGTTCGTGCTTCAGCACGTCTTGTTATTGGCTCCTCCCTCTGAGTCGGCTGACAAAGAAACCACACACTGTACACCAGGCATGATGTCTGACATTTGACAGCCACGAATCTGTCAGCTGCGCACGTGTTCAGTAAAGAGACCGCCGGGCATTCCAGCGACGCTGATCATCTCTGACTTGAGACCTGGAGCCGCCTTTCCGCGCCAAGCTGCCCAGCGGTTGCTGAAAGTGGTCCGAATCGCTCCACTTGTAGACTGCTTTCTGGCAGGCCACAAGTAGTAGAACTTCGGAGCCGTCTGGGTGTGTAGCATGCCGATGAAATCGCCTCTGAGGCCTTGATTGCCAGGGTTTTGATCGAGTTGTAGCCTTCTTCAGAGGTGGGCTACAAGACGCGGAATCCGGTGGCCGTCTCGAGCCGTCTCGAGCCGCCTCGAGTACGTGACATGCAGACTTGTAGCCCATCTTTTGGCCGCCCTGGCACAGGCCGGGCTGCGGCCGGGCTCCATTTTGGGCTCAGGGCCTCCGTTTCGGCCCCACAGTACGGAAACTTGGCCCCAGTACGCCCCAGAGGCCTGTTCACGGTTGCGGGTATTTATGTTACTGGAATCGGCCTTTTTGCCTTACTTTGGACCGATCTCCTCCCGCCTGTGTGAGGATCTGGACCGAAGACGAGAGGTCTCCCAGGATCTGTGTGTGCCCCACATAGAAATTTCTCACTTATCACATTGAGGAGTAAGGCCGGCCAATCCAATACTGGCATCCGACGTGCATTCCATCTGAACGTCGCTGCGCCCCTCCGTTCCCACCCGCCCGTCACCGCCAACGAAGCGGCGTATCTGCAACGCGCAGGAAGCGTCGCATTTGGCACCGCGCGACGGCCGCTTCCCACTACACCCTCATTGGGCCCGATTCCGCCTGACTGTCCCCCCTATCCCCCCCCCCCACCTGCACAGGCCATCCGTGACCGCCCTTTCCCACGGACTGTGTGCCCTATCCTTGCATGAAGGGAAGCTGCGCCAAGCTCTCGAGAGATGCGTAAACACGATAGCGAGTGGGCTCTTCCCGTAGCTTTTGAGTTGACGGGGTCAATAGATTTTGCCTTTCCGTTCCTCATTTCATATGGCGTGTGTCTGAACCAACTCTAACCACACGTCGACCGCTTCGGGTGTGTACAGGGCGCTTCATCTCCTGTTTTGTACCTTCCACTGTTGACATGCCGGGGCCTGCCGATCATAATTTGTTGGATATGGACTCCCTTTTGTTGGCCGGCGGGATCGATCCCGATGTAGACGAAGCTATCGCGGCTCTGGCGGCTGCCCAGTCCGTAAGCCAACTCGAGAGCTCGTCCTCGTGAGACGGCGGCTTCCTGCGTTGGGCGACGGGTTGAGTCGATCTTATCGCTGGGCTTGAGCCGTCCGCCGCCCCTGATTGGTGCGTCGCCCGCCGTGCTTTGCTCTCGATGATGACGACATCGGGACGGGGGGGGGGGAGCGATTGTGACCCAGCCGCGCTGTTTGACTTAATCGAGTGGGCAGACATGGTTGACGTTTGTGGGCAAGGCAACCGCGCGGCGCCCTTTGCGCGCGACCTGGTCGGTCGCTTCTATCGAAAGAGCGTGACACAGGAGAGCTTCTTCCGCGATATGAGAATTACTCCGTCCCGATTTGATGAGGTTGTTGCCCTGTCAACCCCGCACCTCCCTCGCTCTTCCGGCGGTCCCACCACCATACCCCCGGCCTACCGTTTTTTTGCCGTCTTGTTTTGGCTGGCACAGGGTGGGAAGCAGCGCGTCGTCGCTCGCCCGGTGGACGTTGCAGAGTCTGCGTTTGCGAATCACTGCGCCCCCGTCATCGAGGCGATGCTCACCGGGCTGCCAAAGCCGGAGTGGCCGGGCTGTGCCGAACGGCAGGACATTTTCAGGGACTTCGCTCGGTTGACGGGCGGCAACGCCGTCGGCTGGAGGGGTCTGTACGCTGATGATATCTTTCTCTTTTCTCAGCGACTTCTCGTGTATTATTATGACTTGGCGTCTGCGGGGCGGTCTGAGGAATCTCGTGTGGGTCCGCTGATGGAAAGGACCGTCCGTTAGCCGGTGCGTGGCGACCGCATCGAGATTGCTCCACCTGGGCTCGGTACCGAGTTATGTCAGGAAGCGTAGCTAACATCTCTTTTCTCTCGATCGATTTCAAGGGTTGGTCAACCCGTTGCGCTTCACATCGCCGGGAAGCGTCGTTCTGCTATTCGGGTTGACTGCTGATTTCTTGTTCTCTTTTCGCTACAGCTGTGGCGCTGTAGATGGTTGCCTGACTCCAATCCTCACTGCTTCCGGAGAACACAAATAGGACTTCACCGACAGGCAGTCCCAATGCTCCCTGTTGCTCATCCCTATCGTGGATACTAGGCGGATTAGGTACATTTATGGTGGCTTTCCTGGATCCCGTGGCGACTCACTCGCCTTCCGGGGCCAGTCATGGTACGGCGCCGCTGAGGATCGTCTCCTGCGTCGGTCGATTTTGAGCATCGACGAGTTCATCCTCGGCGATGCCGGCTTCGTGCTCACACCCTTTCTTGTGCGTGCTCGCATGTTCCCTACAAGTTACTGTAGCATGTGCGGGGCACGAGGCAGTGAGGAGAGGGGATTAGTGCTCGGTGAATACAGCGCATGTGGCCGGGCGTCTTGTCACGGCCAGATATCAGACACCCCAGGCAGCCGCCTTCTTTTTCTGATATGTTTCCCATCTTTTCCGCGCCTGTTTCCTGTGTGAGTTCACATCTAGCCTCTTTTTTGCTATTTTTCTTTTATTGTGCGGTCAACTGTTACATGTTTTTTTTCCATCAACGCAGATCACCCCTTTCTGAGAAGTCGACATCTCAGGACCTAATACCGCGTCAATGCGCCGGTTTAATCACCTCCACGCCAAGATGAGGGTGGTGGTTGAGAACGCGTTCGGGCGTATGAAGGGGAGATGGAACGTCCTGCGCTTCATTGCAGCGAACCCTATGCTCGCCGCGGCTGTGCAGGAGGTCACAGTGGCGCTTCACAATTTCTTGCAGGCCAGAGATGCGTTCTACGAGGAGGAGTGGGAAGAGGCATCGGATGACACTCCCGATGTGGAGGTAGGCGCGCAGACAGACGATGCGCGGCGCACTGCGGGTGCTGCGCGGCGCTCGCAGCGGTTCAAAGCCCTCGGGCTTGCGTGGGTGGACGAAGCTGTTTAAGTTACCCTCTGCGTCTGGATGAAGGGGGGACTCGTTTTTTTCGTGTGCTCTTGGGAGGGGCGGGTGTGGCTTGGGAGAGTCACTTACGTCTTGGCTCGGAGCAGTGGCTGGACCCAACGGCAAGATGCCAGAAACAGAGACCATCCCAAAGAACAACCTTGGCGCGCATCACATGACTTTTGATGTTTGACAGGGCCTGGTTTTCTTGTCGGTGACACGCAAAAACAAAAAAGAAAAGGAAAAGGAAAAAATGGAACAGAACGAACAACAAACAAAAAAAACAAACGAAGAATTCAATTACTGGCGTCGGGCCTTCGCCGCAATCGCCCCAATCATGTCAAGCACAGCTACGCGGATGTCATTGTCGCTCACTACATTGGCCTCCCGGCCCGAGCCAGAAGCCCGACCGCTGTGCCGCTCGTCAAAGATAGCGCTCTCTCGCTCATTCTTGGCCGGCATATACGCACTGATAGCCGCCGAAGTGCGCACCCGTTTCGGATTCTTGTGGTCTTTTCGCGCCTCAGCTGCGGCGAGGAGGTCAACAGCCCTGGGAACATCGTTCTCATGGTCGCTGGCTCCGACGCTGTCATCGCCATCGGTGGCCGCGTCGCCCATTGCCCCGAAGATGGCTGCCCCCGCACCTCCCAGGCTTGCCGTCCCTGCGCCCTGGGGGGGGCTACTCGCCACGGCCGCCAGCCCGGGCGTCGCGACCCCCACGACCCGACCCGGTGTTCCCGCGTTCGAGCCCGCGCCCTCGCCGTGTTCGTCCGCTGGCGACTCCACAGCGCTGATACCCGGTGCGGTAGAGGCACCGAAGACCACAGGCTCCCGGCCAGTGGACTCAGTGGCGACAGCCGACGTCTTAAACGCATCCCGAGCCAAAGAGTAAAGCTCCGACCCACCGAGCTTGATGAGCAAATCTTCTCGCTGCGAGGCACTAAGCCCTGTGCGGCGGAGATTCCTGCGGGTCGCCACGTATTCCGTGCGGGTGTCCTTGAGTTTGCGGTCAAGCGCCGCAGCCGTCCTTGTGCGAGCCACCACGCGGTTCTCGGCTGGCGTGGCCATGACGAAGGCATCTATCACCTCGCTGCTCGTGCGGCGGCTCTTTTCACTGGTCCTGCTACCACGGTAGTCGGCCCAGTGGGTCGGCGCCACCGCCAGGACTCCCTTGAGCTCCCCGATCACCCAGTTCGGGGCACGGGGCGCGGGGGGGTCCGTGGTCTTGCGCTTGCGGGAGGCCTTGCCCGTGGTAGAGCCCTTTTCATTGCCGCTGCTCTTGTCGGGAACGCCAGGAGCGGGGGGGGGCGCCGACACGGGCGTCGCCGTCGCCGTGATGGTGCATCGGGCAGCCATGGTACAGAATGGTGTGGGGGGTATGCGGGGTAGTGCGATGGTACGAAAAATGCAATGCGGG
>Ga0114957_1002266_pt1 | contig 18713 bp, 16 predicted proteins | sample BantaG_FD_87175 | JGI IMG/M metagenome (GOLD analysis project Ga0114957, IMG submission 87175) | Marine algal microbial communities from Bantry Bay, Ireland - BantryBay_4 metaG | ecosystem: Host-associated > Algae > Red algae > Unclassified | place: Bantry Bay, Ireland | collected 2014-11-21 | reverse complement strand
GTCCACCTACCTTTAATTTAATTTGATCAAAATTATTTCTGCAAAAGTGGGGAGAAAAATTTTTACGTGTAAACCATACTATGCAACAGCCTAGATGTCATCTCTGCTAAAAGACATTAAGTAACATTACTTTTGCAATTGACGGAGTGATTTGTAGCTTAGCGTTAGGTTGACATTTATAGAAAAATGACGAGTTGATTTTAATTTCAAAAATAATAATAATGAGGATTTGTTTAGTATTGTTGATATTGATTAGTGCTACGATGGTTAGTTTTTCTCAAGAAAATATCAAAGGAAAAATAATAGATAATGAACTTAAATACCCACTCTTTGGAGCGAATATTATAATTAAAAATACATCTAATGGGACAGTAAGCAATAGTAAAGGCGAGTTCACTTTATCCATTCCTTCTTTTCCTGTAATACTTGTAATCTCCTATGTGGGCTATGCCACACAAGAAATTATTGTGGAAGAATCTTCCATTTTAGAAATAAAAATGATTGATGTACCCATCGAAGACGACCACTATATTATTGTCTATGATGATACTCCGATCAGAGTTACGATGCCGGCCCCATTGATGGTCTTATATCGACGACAATTACAACGAGATAATGATATAGCGATAACTCCTGCACTTAATCGTGTGCCAGGAGTTTATATGCATTCAGGTGCATTAAATACCAATCGCTTGACGATTCGAGGAATAGGGAATCGTTCTCTTTTTTCTACGACTAAAATTCGAGCTTACCTTGATGATATTCCTTTAACCACGGGAGATGGAGAAACGACTATAGAGGATATTGATATGTCTATTTTTGATAAAGTAAATGTGTGGAAAGGACCAACGGCGAGTATGTATGGAGCTGGTCTAGGAGGAATGATTCACTTACAAACAAATCGGAACTGGAGTTTTGCAGGAGAACGTTTTTTGTCTTCTAAAATTTCTTTTGGTTCTTATGGCCTAGTTCGAAATACAACTGATCTATCTTTTTCCAATAAAAAAAATACAGTCAATTTTAAAATTAATTATAACAATACTCATAGTGATGGCTATCGAGAAAATAATGAATATGATAGAGAAGGAATTACCGTTTTGGGTAAAATTAAGTCGGATGAAAAAAATGTAACCACATTGTTATTGAATTTTAAAGATGTCAAATCATTTATTCCTAGTTCTTTAAGCCGTACTGATTATGATGAAAACCCAAGGAAGGCAGCGTTTACTTGGGGGAATGTAAAAGGTTTTGAAGATTATGAAAAACTATTGTTAGGCGTTTCTCATCAAACAGAAATTGCTTCGGTTTCAAAATATTTTTTAAAAAACAAAACGAGTGTTTTTTCAAGTTTTAGAAATGCTTATGAATCTAGACCTTTTAATATTTTAGATGAAAATAGCCAATCACTTGGATTTAGAACTAGTTTTGATTTGGATAAAATGGATGGTCATTTAATTCGTCCGTTTCCAAGTTTTACAATGGGGCTTGAAGTTTTTAGAGAAAATTATAAATGGCAAACATTTGTAACTAATGACGGTACATTGGGCGATAATTTAAGTAATAATTTTGAACGTAGAAATTACATCAATCTTTTTGCACAAACTTTTCAAGAGATAGGAGAGGACTGGTCCTTATTAGCAGGCGTCAATATTAATCGAACTAATTACAATTATGAGGATAGATTTTTTGCCGATAGTGTGGATTTGTCAGGAGATTATTCCTTCGATTGGGTGTTGTCTCCTCGGATTGGAGTGAGTTATGAATTAAAGGAAGATATGGCTTTATTTGCAACGGTGAGCCATGGATTTTCTCCACCTACGCTAGAGGAAACACTTACTCCTGATGGAGCGATAAATCCAGAAATTCAACCTGAGAAAGGATGGAATTTTGAAATAGGAAGCAGGGGGAAATTTCAAAATAAATTCTCTTATGAATTGACTGTATATCAGATGCTTGTCCGAGATTTGTTAGTTGCTGAAAGGGTGGGGGCGGATCAATTTATTGGAATTAATGCAGGAGAGACTCGACATTCTGGCATCGAAGCTTTTGGGGAATATTTAATTGTAGATAATTTAAATAAACTATCTGCATTTGTAAGTTATACTTATAAAGATTACGAGTTTGTTGATTTTGTAAATGGAGATAATGATTTTTCTAACAATAAACTAACTGGAACATCCCCTCACCATTTGAATTTAGGAATTGACTTTAAATTAAAACAAGGTATTTACGGGAATGTGAATTATCAATATGTTGATGCCTTCCCGATGCGTGATGACAACTCAATTGACTCAGATGCCTATCAATTGACCAATCTGAAAATAGGTTATAAAAAATTATTTTACGATAAATTTTTAATAGATATCTACGGAGGAATTCAAAATATCTTTGATGAAAAATATGCTTCAATGATTTTAATTAATGCGAGTAGTTTTGGGAATAATCCACCTCGATATTATTATCCTGGCTTACCTAGGAATTACTTTGGAGGGATTCAATTGAAATGGTATTATTAATTTTTAAGACCTCAGGTGTCAGACCATTCGCTTCGCTTATTGTCAGAGGTCAGACCGTCTAGAATGTATAAGTGTCATCTTTTTTTTTAGTCTGACTTCTGACAATAAGCGAAGCGCGTGGTCTGACATCTGACGTTTTAAACCTTCACCTTATCTCCTCGTTTAAACCAACCTAATCGAATTCCAATTTCTATCCCAATCCACATCAAAGCCAAACTTCCAATTAGGTTTCTAAAAAAATCAACCCACAAATTCTCTGACAATCCCATTTGATCTGAAATCATTTTTAAAATATAATTGAAAATAATAAATATAAAAACACCAATAATAGTTCGGCCCAAAATATGAGATAACGGTGCCTCATTGATCGGTAAACCTTTCCTAGCCAAAAGCAAAAACGATAAACCAAATCCAACCATATACGCAACCAATATATAATATTTAGGAGGTAAAAATAGAAAACCTACAAAAGGACAGATTAAAAGAATAAAAGAAATTGTATTAATACCAATATCATAATGGTTCTTTTGGGAAAATGTATTTAGTTTGTTAGGCTTTAGAACGAGTGCATAAAATATCCCTAAAATAATACCTCCTAAAGCAACCCCTCCAACCACATCCGCCAAAAAATGAACACCCAAATACATTCTTGAAAGTGGAATTAAAAACATCAATGAAGTTACAATTATAGTTATCCACCTTTTCCTAAATAACAAACCGAGTGCTCCCCAAAATGCAATAGCACAACTGGCATGTCCTGATGGGAAACCATTTTGAACGCCCTCTGCTTGACGAGTAATTTCCAAAACATCAGCGGGTAAACTTGCCCAAAATGATGGCGCATCTCTTTCTGAAAATTCAAAAGAAGCTTCATCAGGTAATTGTCCATCCAGAAAAGCCAAGGTATTATCTACATGAAAAGGGCGAGGTAAATCAAAATAATCTTTAAAGAAAAAAGTAATAAGTGCTGTCCAAAGCAATACTAGGAATAACAAAAATCCTTTTTTAAAATCAACTGCATATAGGAGCACTAATAGAAAAACCATTAAGAAAGTGGGATAACCTAGCGTCGTAATAAAACGCATAAAAGAAGTCAACTCCTCTGTGGCAAAAGATTGTAAATAATGATTGATCGCTGTTTGAAACATTTAGATTTGCTTTTATTAGAGTTTGTTGGGAGTTTTGTTTTTGTGCGAAAAATAGTTCATTTTTTGATGACACAATGCAAAAAAATGGGAACATAGTCTGCGCTATTTGACTATTTTTTAAAACCTGCCTGCCGGCAGGCAGGGAAGTGTCATTAAAAAAGGGACATTTTTAGCCGAAAAGAAAACTCCCAACAAACTCTTAATTCCTAAGTTCCAAAATTAACTCTAATATTGATTATTTTTGTTTTATGAAAAAATATATTTCCATTTTATTGATAGGGATTATTTCTCTTTTTATTTTTAATGGCTGTGCTAGCGATTCTACTACAAAGAATAAAACTGAAGCCAATCCATATTATCCAACTTCAAAACCCTGCACCAGATGGTGGTGGTTTGCAACTGAAATAAAAAAACCAGATGTCAAATACCAATTAGATTGGGCAAAGGAAAATAACTTTGGTGGAGTTGAAATTGCTTGGGTATATCCATTGTATCGTTATCAAAGAATGTACGAAAAAAAGTATAATCGTTTTTATCCAAAAGATACAACCGCTCAAAAATGGTTGAGTCCAGAGTGGGTAGAAGTAGTTAATTATACCAAATCCTATGCAGATTCCCTTGGATTAATTTGCGACTTCACCTTTGGGAGTGCTTGGCCAGTTGCTGGAAGTAATATTGGCAAAGCGCATACGACTAAAGTTTATGGAGATACCTCATTTCGCCAAACACTTACTTTTGCATGGACATGGCCCGATACTCAATTGGTCATTAATCATTTAGATCGAGAGGCTTTTGAACGTTTTGCGGAACCGGTAGGAGAGGCTTTAAAAGATGCCATCAATATTGGATCGAAGTCTGCATTGTTTACCGACTCGTGGGAAATTAAACTGAATTCAAAATATAAAATTTGGACGGATGGCTTTGATAAAACCTTTCAAAAAGAATTTGGCTACGATATCATTCCATTTATGGACGAAGGTATTGATTCCTTTCCAGATGTGCGCTATGATTATATGTTGCACTTGGATGAATATGTGACGGAAGGATTTTATAAACCTTATGCAGAAAAATGTAAAGAGCTAGGCGCATGGTCCCGAGTTCAATGTTTGGCAGCGCCTACTGATGTAATGACGACCTATTCGTTAGTGGATATTCCAGAAACGGAGTCCATGTTAAATAATCCAAACTACTCCCTTGTAGTAAGTTCTTCCGCCTGTTTGGCTTCAAAAAAAATGGTTTCAAGTGAGACTTTTACATGTATGTATGGATTTCCATCGACCTACCTTCGTCAAGAACAAACGGCTGATTTAAAAATGGTTGCTGATGCCATGTTTGCTCAGGGTGTCAACCATCATTTTTATCATGGGATGCCTTATAATCCAATCGGTTCTGATAGTATTGAATTTTTTGCAACAACTTATTTCGGACCAGGGGGAAGTTTGACACCTGAGTTGCCAGCGTTTAATTCTTATATGGAAAAGGTTTCTAGTCTTTTATTAAAAGGAAAAACGTATTCAGATGTTGCGGTGTATGTGCCTTATGAAGATGGTGTAATGAAAGGTGCGCTCCCAAAAGAGAAACGACGAGTATGGGTTTGGGGCGAATATGAATTGCGCTATATTTTTCCTCCAAAGGAAACTGAAGGTTATCATCCGTTGTGGATCAATCGACATTTTTTGGATTTAGCAGAATACAAAAATGGAAAATTAATAGTAGGCGATGCTGCATTTTCTACACTTTATATTGATGTAAAATATATGGACATTCGTGCCGTAAAACGAGTGTTAGAATTTGCAAAAAAAGGCTTGCCAGTATGTTTAAAGAATTTTCCAAAACAACCTGGAAAAGCAAAGTCGGAAACGTTTGCAAAAATGCTGCAAGAGTTATCTGATCTGGAAAATGTATCTAGTGATTTCCAAAAAGTGATTAATCACCAACCGCTAATCAATGCCGATGTTTTACCAGAGTATTGGTGTAGAGTGGAAGCAGATGGAACGCATTATTTATTTATTGCGCAAGGACTTTCCAAAGGGTTAAAATATCCTATTTATTCAGGACAATCATTTATGGATCAATCTGAATTTAAGGAATTGACGCTACATATTAATGGAAAAACCATCCAACAAAAATTTGAGTTTAAACCATATCAATCGTTGATGTTAAAAATATCACCTAATGGGGCGATAGAAGAAATGGATATTACTTTTGTTCCTAAAGATCCGATGATTCGACCACAGGAAAAACAAAGAATGCATTTTTAAATAGACTTGTAATATGAAAAACGATAGTGTTAAAATATTAGAAACAGAAGTACTCTCTGATAATTGGTATGTTTTACGAAAAGTTACTTTTGAATATCTAAAAGCAGATGGAACCAAAGAGATACAATCGAGAGAAGCTTATGACAGAGGGAATGGTGCAACTATATTGTTATACAACATAGAAAAGAAGACCGTAATTCTCACCAAACAATTTAGACTACCCACCTATGTCAATGGGAATGAATCTGGAATGTTGATTGAAACTTGTGCAGGACTTTTAGATAATGACAATCCTGAAGTGGCGATAAAAAGAGAAACGGAGGAAGAAACAGGTTATAAAATTTCAAGTGTAGAAAAGATTTTTGAAGCCTATATGTCTCCAGGTTCCGTAACTGAAATCGTTTATTTTTTTATTGCGGAATACTCCAAAGAAATGAAAGTTAATGAAGGAGGTGGAGTAGCAGCGGAGCAAGAAAATATTGAAGTGTTGGAACTTGATTTTGAAGAAGCATATCAGATGATTTCGACGGGAGAAATTAAAGATGGAAAAACAATTATGTTGCTCCAGTATTTGAAAATTCAAAAGTTTTAAGAAATGATAGATGTAAATATTGTTTAGCAAAAGTTGTTTTAAAAAATGAATCATCAAATTTCTACTCTCTGCGGGCAGTTTTCTCCTAGGGGTAGGGTGTTCAGAATGATTTTCTAAAGTTGCGTCAACATTTCGATTTTAGTCCCATAAAAAATCATTATATTTCGACAATAAATATAGTATACAAAAAGAGTTACTAAAAAGCACCCCATACTATGCCACAATCATTATCCAAGGTTTATGTACATATTACTTATAGTACTAAAAACCGCGAAAACTTAATAGACGAAACAATTGCTCCATTATTATATGAATATTTAGGAGGAATTTGCAAAGGATTAGAATGTTATCCAATTCAGGTTGGAGGACATAAAAATCACATACATATTCTATGTTTATTATCGAAAAAAATAACCCAAATAAAATTATAAGAAGAGGTGAAGAAAGGTTCCTCCAAATGGATAAAAACGAAAGGAAAAAAATATAATAATTTTTATTGGCAAGATGGATATGGAATTTTTTCCGTTAATCCAGCAGAAATAGATAAAGTTATCGGGTATATTCAAAATCAAGCAGAACATCATAAAAAGCGAACATTCAAAGATGAGTTCAGGGCATTTTTGAAAAAATATAAAGTGGAATATGATGAAAGGTATGTTTGGGATTAAAATTTTGCTTGCGCCCCTTCAGGGCTTGACGATTTTTTTTTAGAATTCACAGGGCGATGCCCTGTGCTATTGCTTTCAGCCTTTCAGGCTGTCAAACCCTTGAATTTAGTACGTTTTGCCCTGAAAGGGCATTAGCAATAACACAGGGCATCGCCCTGTGAATTCAAAAAAAACTTCGTCAAGCCCTGAAGGGGCGCAAGCAAAAACTGACGCAACTCTTCAACATTATTCTGAACACCTTTCCCCAAGGGGAAACCTGCCCGCAGGAGTACAAACTCGCAAAGCATCATAAGTAACTCCTTCCAACTGAATTTTATCAGAAGAAGAACAGCTCCATAAAAGAACACTTATAATGCCTATTAAGATTTTTCTCATACTTTTTTAATCACTCTTAAAACTAGAAACCCAAGTATTAATTTTACTTTCTAACAATGCTAATGGAATACAACCTGTCTCCAAAATCTCATTATGAAATTGCTGAATATCAAATTTATCTCCTAGCGTTTTTTCAGCATTGCTCCGTAATTCTCTAATTTTGATTTGACCAATTTTATAAGATAAAGCTTGCCCTGGGTTAGCCATATAACGCTCGATTTCAGAAATGATACTAGCTTCTGGTTCCGCTTCATTCTCCAAGGAATATTGAATCGCTTTTTCACGTGACCATCCTTTGGCATGTATTCCAGTATCTACAACCAATCGAATAGCCCGATGCATTTCCATACTCAACATTCCAAAGTATTGATATGGATCAGTATATAATCCTAATTCTTTTCCAAGTGACTCTGTGTATAATGCCCACCCTTCACCATAGGCACTATTCCATAATGTTTTACGGAAATTATTCAGGTCTTTACTTTCTTGAGTTAGGGAAATTTGATAGTGGTGACCGGGGATTGCTTCATGTAAAAACAAAGCTTCGTCAGAGTAAACATTATACTTCGTCGCATCAGGAATAGGCGTATAAAAAATCCCTGGTCGAGTGCCATCTAATGAACCTGGATTGTATTCCGCACTTGCAGATTTTTCTCTAAATGCTTCCGTTCTTCTTACTTCAAAAGGTGTTTTAGGTTTGATGTCAAATAATTTTTCAATCTGTGGTTTCATCGTTTCATGAATCTTATTGAAATTATCTAACACTTCTTGAGCCGTTTTAAATGGCATCAATTCTTTATTATTTCTGACATAATTAAAGAATGATTTTAGATCACCTTTATAGCCAACTTGAGTTTTTACCTTTTCCATTTCCGATAAAATACGAGCCACTTCTTTTAATCCAAGTTGATGGATTTCTTCAGCCTTCATATTGGTGGTCGTGTAAGTTTTGATTTGGTGTTGATAGTAATCAGCACCATTTGGAATCTCTGAAATTCCACTAGTCGTTCGCCCTGCCGTCATATAATGGGTGCTCATAAATTGATGTAAATCTTTATACGCAGGAATCAACTTTTCCGAAAGCTTTTTGGTGTAAGCTGCCGTTAATTTATTTTTATCATCATCAGAAAAGTTGTCTGGAAAATTTATGATTGGGCTGTAAAAAAGATGTTTATCTAAATCCTCAACCGTCATTGATTCTAATTGAGGGATGATTTTTTTAATTAAAGATTTTGGTAAAACATATCCTTTTTCAATACCTTCTTGCATCCGAGTTTTGGCAGCACCTAACCAAGTAATATAACCATCTAATCGCTCCAACCAGTTATTGTAATCTTCAACTGTTTTAAAAGGTTGTGCACCTGAACCACTTGCTAATTGTCCTACGGATAAATTAACGGTCCACATTTGGTCAATGGGAAATAAATCTTTTCGGAAATTCAAATTGGCTAAATTGATTTCACAATCCCACTTTAAAACTCCTTTACTCATTTTTTGAGTAGCATTTAAATCTTCATCTTTAAACTCGGATAGTTTTTTAAGATAGTTGGAGTAATAATCTTTTAGGCTTGCTTTGTGTGCATCCGAAAGACTATTTGGAAATAAATTATTATAACGATTATCACCTGCCATGGTCGCATTGACAGGATTGAGTTTTAATCCATCTTCGTAGTAATTCTTAAATAAATTGTCAAAAGCAGTATTTACATTATTAGTCTCAGCAGTTTTTGTTTCACTTTCACAAGAGCATAATAATATGGCAGAAATTAGAATTAGAAAGATTTTATTCATTATTAATGTTTTGATGAAAAAATTAGGACTGCGAAATTAAGCATACTTAAGTTAATCTCTTGGGAAAAATCAGGTAATTTGCGGTCTGTCATTTGTTGTCCCGATAGCTGTTGGGGATGACTCCTGCCCGTCTGACGATCAGGCGGGGATTTTAAAGGAAAAATAAGGGCAAAACCTGCCCGACTAATCATTCAGGCGGGGAATCAACCAAGAATATAAATTTATTATTGAACTATGCCTAAGTAGTTACAATTAATCCAAATAAATATTAAAAATGCGAATCAAGGGTTAAAAACACCGTTTTACGTTGGACGTTAAACATTTTACGTTCAAGATGGTGAATATTGCCTTAAAAAATCCATAGGATATTCACACATTTACCCTATAAATTCAAATCAGAAAATCAAAGGTATTCGAAAAAACGTCCAACGTTTAACGTCTAACGTAAAACGGTATCTTTAACCCTTGATTCGCATTAAAAAAGATTTCCTATCAAAAAATATTTGTGGCTTTGTGCCTATGCTCAACAGTTATTTTAAAGTTTAATAAATCTTTCTACGATAGCCTCTGAACCATTAGAAATAATTAGATCATAAATTCCAGGAGTTAATTGAGAAACATTTGTAGATTTTAATAAAATATTTTCAACTTTATTAAGCTCAAGATATTTCATTTCCTGACCTGTAACATTAAACACACGGATCACTAAATTACCATTCCATTCATTAGTTAGTTCGAAAGTTAACAATTCATTTACAGGGTTAGGTAAAATTTTTAAATTACCAATGTTTTTAATGACAGTTTCTTTTACACTATTTACAAAGTCATATTCATAAGCACCTACATCTGGCATGTCGTCTCTAGTAACTCCAATAATATCTTCAGTAGGGGCATTAGCAGCAACACCAGCATTGACAGCAATACTAGTAGGAAGTAATCGAAGATCATCATTATTAATATCTACAAATCCAACTTCATCCTCATCAGGTTGATCCGTACTTTCTACTAAGATATTTTGAGTGGAAGCATCTCCACTAATATTTCCTCCTTGTGAAATTGCTTCAGGAATACCTCCTTCAATTTCATAATCATTACCTTCAGGATTAAATAAAATATTGTTTTGAAGATTAAGTGTAAGAAAAGATTCCATGCCTGCTTCACTAGTAAATGTAGCAATCCCTGCTCCAATTGGAGCCGTATTATTTACGATAGTGTTATTGATTAAAGTTACTGTTCTAGAGGAGGTATCACCTACATTAATTGAGATTGCACCACCTCCGCCACTTCCAGTAGTCCCATCATTTAAGTTAGTACTATTAACAAAAACATTGTTGTGGAGTGCAGAATTTGCATCAAAAATATTTAACGCTGCAGCCTGAGTAGTGGAGACATTAAAATTGAACATATTATTGGTTAATGTAAAATTAGTTTGATTATTCGTTTCAGAAAACTCTGATACATTTATGGCACCACCTATATCAGAAACGTTGCTTGTAAAATCACAATGATCTACTGAATAATTTCCAGCACCACCAAATGTAATTGCACCGCCAACTTCGGTACTTGCATTTTCATTAAATAAAGTATTCGTAATGTTAATGTTTGAACTATCATTTTGAATAGAAATAGCACCACCAAATCTTGCCTCATTTAAATCGAATTCGCAACTGTCAATATTTGCATTTGATCCAAATCCAATGATTAAAGTACCTCCACTTGTGAGTGCTTCTGAGTTATTAAAATTAGTATTGGTTATTGTATAATCTGAATCACTTCCATAACAAGTCATCACTCCTCCGAAAGTTGCTGCGCCTCCTGTAAATTCACAATCTTTAATAAGCACTTCTTTATTTTCTGAGGCAGTATTAAAAATAGATGCACCATTGACACCCATACTATTTAAAAAAGTACAATTGTCAAATGTATAACTTGACATAAAAGTATACATTACTGCTCCACCAAAATCAGTTGCAGTATTATTTTCAAAATTACAATCTTTGAAAATAAGATTATTGGCATCTTTGGCGGTGAATCGACCATCATGATACATGACACCACCATTACCACCTCTGTTATTTAAAAAAGTACAATTGTCAAATGTATATCCTGTTGATTGCCAATTAAACAATACTCCTCCAAATCCATCTTGAAAGCGGTGTTCGTTATTTTCAAATAAGCAATCGTTAACATTGATATTGGTACACGAATTTGGATAAAAAACACCTCTTACCGTAAAGTTATTTGAGAAAGTACAATCGTTAATTGTAATATTATCAAGCCCTTCCAAATATATTCCTGAGGCTTGAGCCGAAGTAATATTATTGGAAAATTCACAATTAGAAATTATAGATCCGTCTCCACCACTTCCTCCAAAAGGAGAGATATAAATTCCTGCACCACTTCGACCAAAATTTTCTGAAAATTTACAATTATTTATATGGACAGTATTGAAGGAAAAAATTCCACCACCACGCCAAAAGAATTCGTCTTGTGCTCCTACATCACTTGTGTTTCCCCCAACAATTGAAAATCCATCTATCATGATGGTAGCTCCAAGCAAACTATCCACAAATAACACATGATGAACATTGTCATCTCGATTTAAAAAAAGGTCAGTATCGTCATCATCATTATTAGTGTCTCCACTTAATGTAGTGACATTGGCGGTCAGGTCTCTTTGACTTATATCGGTTTCAGTTCCTGCGAACCCTCCAAAAATAGAGACAGGGCTTGTAATGTGAAAAGTAGAAAGGGTATCAGGTGTTATTCCTCCTGGAACATAGGTGCCACTTGCTACCCATATTTCTCCAGATGATGTACTGGCAAGAGCATCTGAAAAATCGGTGTATGCATTTTCCCATGAGGAACCATCATTGGAACCTGCTGCATCTAATTTTACAAAAGTTTGTGCATTAGAAAAATTGATAAATAGAACTAAGAGAAATAGAACTGATTTCAATTTGTAATTTTTCGTCATGATTAATTTTTTTTATAAGATTTTAAAAATTTGAAATTACTACAACTAATTTAAGACTTTAAGAACACATGGCAGCAGAGCTGCAATTAATAATTAATAATTAATAATTAATAATGGATAATTAATAATTTCGAAAATACTTGTAATACAATACTTTGTTTTTTTTGCTCCCGATAGCTATCGGGATTTACAAGTATGTAGGACAGACCGTTTTGGGGGTGGCAGTCAGACTGAAAATAAGACGATGCTTACATATTTGGGACGGTCTGACTTACGACAATAAGCGAAGTGTATGGTCTGACATTTAGAGTTTTAAATTAGTACTAAAACAGTAATTGTTCTATAAAAAAAAATCTATTTGTCTTGTTATTTACAGATAGAATTATTTTCTAATTTTCATTACTGTATACTTTTCTATGACTGACCTTACAGCCACGAATTAACACAAATTTTCACAAATATTTTTTATATAAGATTTGAGAAAATTAGAAAAAGTCATTAGAGATTATTCTTTTGAGTTTTGTGTAGAGAATTTCAAAACCTAATAAATACAAGGTTTTCGACAAATTCAAAATTTCAGTATAATAAAAGTGTACGTTGGAGAACGTTAATTTACCTTTTCCCAACCTTAAAAACCAACTCCACAATGTGCAGATTTCCATAAATAAGATCATAGATATTGGTTAATTTATAATCCACTCCTGCGGAGATTAATAATTTTTCTGGAATAAAAAATTTATGTTCAAAATCAATACCCGCACAATAACATGGTGCTAACGCTCCTTTAGTTGCACCTGTATAATTTAATCCAATATTGATGTTGAATGCCGTGATAGGATGATCTATATATTTTGTAGTAGTATTGTTTTGGGAATAAGACAAATTATTTACAAAAAATAAAATGATGCAAAACATAGATAGTTTCATAAATTTTTATTGTTTTTAGTAGCTTCTATTCGGAGTATTATTGAACTATGCCTTACCTATTCCAAGGAAGATTTCTTTGATATAACCATCTGAATCCAATACTGAAATCTGAAGAATAATTGCTAACATTTCCACGTAAATCAAGATTCACCCTTTTGCCTAATGGGATACCTAAAACCATTGTCCCACCAATTCCAAATCTATCATTAAGCTGCCCATCATCAAAATTCCATACATAAGTTAAGGTTGGACCGGCATATAAATTGAGCTTGATTAGAGGATCTTTTTGTGTAGAAAGATGTTGATTTAATTTATGTAGATATCCAAAGTTGATTACATAATTTTGAATATCGTAATAATTAGTATTGTTTGGAGTTTCTTCTGTTATACTATAATTATAAGTTGAAAAACCATATTCTAATGCATTAGGATTAAAATTTTTTCTAAAAATAAAGCTTGCACCAATTACTGGTTCCATAGTTTGGTTGATGCCTGTGGTGAGCTTTGGAGGTAAAAAAGGGTAAGAAGCCCCCACATAAATTTCATTGGACAAAAGAGCAATACTACTAGCAATAGCAATGACATAGAAATAGGGCGTACCTCCATCCAACCACCATAAATCATCCACATAAAAACCAGGATCCTCTTCCCATCCACCTTCTTCAGAATAATAATCTGGATTATCATTTTTACAATCTTGTCCTGGATTGTCCCAACAGATGCAACAGTTTTCTCTTGCATATTTTTTTCTTGCATCCATCGCATCCACATAATTAAATTCAGATTCGCAGGTTTCAAGTCCAATACAATCAGAATGACTATGGAAGGAAAGTTTATCTTCATCCATGCATATGACCACTTCTTTTAAAGTTGAATTAGAAGATTCTTTTTCTTGATGTTCCTCTTGTGAAAATCCAATAAACGGTAAAAATAAAATAAATAAGAGTACAGATTTTTTCATGCCTCATTTCTTTTTTGTAAAAAAATAAACTTAAATTTTTTTATTGGATGGATGCTAAAATAATAAACATATTCAAGATACTATAAGTAGAATAAGAATTGCTACTTTTATTAAAAATAGAATTGACTTTAATATTTTATTAAGAAAATTGACAATGATTTTTGTTGAAAAATAATTTTTTAAGATTTCAAGTTGATTCAATTATAACTTTTTTCTTTTTCTAAAAAAAAAATAATTTCTATGTCTCATCCTATTTATGATACATTTCAACCCGATGGTTTTAGCAGCGTAAATGGTTATTTATTTGTTGAAAAACCTCAAGAGTTAATTGATTTTTATAAGAAAGCATTTTATGCAGAAGAGCTTTCAAGAACGGTTGCTGAAGATACAGGGATCATTCGAAATTGTATTTTGAAAATCGGACATTCTTGTATTATGCTTGGTCAAGCTACTGGTGATTTTTCAGGTATGAGTACCTCCTTTTATTTATATGTAAATGATGTGGATGCTTTATTTGAAAATGTAGTTAGTCATGGTGCTCAAGTTGTATTTCCTCCTGAAGAGATGGATTATGGAGATCGCCAAGGCGGTGTGATGGATATTGCTGGAAATTATTGGTGGATTTCTAAACGACTTACTGAAAACCAATATGAAAACTAGTGGGAAGAAGGGAAGACGGATTTACGATTTACGATTTGAGAAGTTTTTGTCGAATAATTTTGACTCACTAATTTTCGAAAAACTTCTCAAATCGTAAATCGTAAATCCGTCTTCCCTTCTTCCCAACCGTCGGCTGTCTTGCGTTATTGATAAAAAGGTATGGATGTAAATAAATAAATGACACACTTGTCTGAAAACCATATAACAATAGCGCAGCGAGCGAAGCGTAACCATATAATCATTCAATATTTATTTCAAATCTAATTTAGTCAAAACACTAGAACCTGTTAATTTTCCTTTTTTATTATAAGATTCTGTTTTTACTAAACCTATGTCTTTAGCGTACCATTCTTTGGCAGAACCTTTAATATTGATAACCAATTTTGTTTTTATTTTATGAGTGAGTACCATGCAATTAAAAGTACCTGCGGGAGTAGTGACTTCTTCTTTGGCTTCTATTTTTCTATCCGTAATAGACACTTTCATTTTAATTCCAACTTGACCTATTTCGATAGTCATTTTTCCATCCTCCAAACTCGTTCCTACTGCTTGATCAAATGTTGGAATTTCAAAATCAGACGCATCTATAGCTAGATCCATATCTTCATAAGCTTCCATAGTGGAACCATCCATTTTATAACTCATATCAAATTTGAAATGCCCTTCCTCACAAGTTGCCGTAGAAGTATTGTTAAAGATTTCTTTATCTTTTTTATCGTAAGCAATGATATTCATGGTAAAAGTTATTTGATCACCATTGGTTACTTTATCAATTAATTCATAGGCAGCTCTTCCAGTCTTTTTTCCTTTTTTAGAATAGTTGGTAAGCTCCCATTTACTACCTTTTGTAATTGGAATATAAGGTTGACAATCTGTTTGAGCATGGATAGTACAGGCGCATAAAATAAGCGTAAGCGTATTGATTAATGTTTTCATTTGTATAAAATTTAAGTTAAAAAAAAGCAAATGTATTTTGCAATCGCAATTTAGCATTTTAAAAAATAATTTAGGATTTTTTAGATAGGTAGGTGATATAGGGGAAGTCTTTGAGTAACAAAATTACGAACTAATATTAATTAAACACTATTTTTTTGGGTTTATTTCAATCAATTTTCAAATCATCAATAGGGATATAATTAGAATTATAACCCATAGAACGGATTAGAGGAAAAAGATGAACGCCGCATTTGAAATTTACAAATAATTGCTCACTCCCTACTAGAATAGGATAAGAGGTTTGGGGTTCAAATGTTAAAGGAGTTTGCAATCCTGCTTCTATAGCTAAGAAAATTTTGCCTTCAATAAAAAAATCTACACCTAATGATAGATTTATCTTTTCTTGTCTAGGTTGCATTTCTTTTTTGATTTTAAAATATTCACTTCCTCCAGAACTTTTAACTTCTCCTCTCTGATTAATGGGCTTTCTCAATGCATAACCTATACCACCATAAAACTTAGCTTTACGTTGGTTCGGTTCTCTAGTAAAATAAACTTTTAGCATTTGGTCAAATGTAATAGAATTTTCATAGTACTGAGTTATTAACGTTTCACTATTAGATATCCCTCTGAAGGAGGTTTGTTTGGAATAAAACCTTTTTTCTCCAAAAGAGAATGTAGAACCTAGTGCTAATTTTTTTCCTAAAGGAAATTGATAAAAAAATCCAAATATTAGATCAGGAGTAGTTTGATTAACTTCATCATTTGTAAATTCCACATTGAAGGAAGTCCCAAATACGGTTCTTTGCGCATTGGATTGGGAGGTGAAAATTAGGATTCCTAATAGTAATAAAAAATAAGTGAGCTTCATATTTTTGATTGTTTTTTTTGTGTAATTCAAGTTGTGGATACTTGAGAATTCTAGTCACAAGGTGAGTAAATAACTAAAATTATCTAAGTTGTCAACCTTCTACTATTCTAATTAATGACTCACCTTGTGACTTATTTTAAAGGAAAAATGAAAACAAAAAAATCAGCGTAAATTGAGAAGTCATTGTTTTACTAAGTTAGAAAAAATATTTACCTTCCGAACTTAATAAATGTTAAACTTTTGAAGATACAAACAGCATATCATAATTTTGTAAAATCCTTGATGACTGTCTATGATGAAGGAGAGACTAAAGCTATTGCACGGATAGTTTTTGAGGATGCCTTTCAGATGTATGATTCTACTAGTCAACGAGAATTTGAAGAAAAACATCAGGAACGTTTAAATGAGATTCAAGCTCGACTTCTCCTTAATGAACCTGTTCAATATATTCTAGGTCAAGCAGATTTTTATGGTTATAAATTTAATGTGGATAAAAATGTTTTGATTCCTCGCCAAGAGACGGAGGAATTGGTTTATTGGATAAAAAATACGGTCAAAGAATTTTTTACAAAAAATAAAATTAGATTGTTAGATATTGGGACGGGGAGTGGTTGTATTCCAATTGCTTTGAAAAAAACAGTAAAAGAATTGGATGTCCATGCGCTTGATGTAAGTGAAGGCGCTATTCAGACGGCTCAAACTAATGCTGAAAAAAATGAAACCTCCATTACTTTTTATCAACAAAGTATTTTGGAAAAAGAAGGGTGGGAGTCCTTTCCAAAATTTCAAATCATCGTAAGCAATCCTCCATACATCCCACATCATGAAGCCAATCTAATGCCAGAACATGTGAAACAATTTGAACCACATTTGGCTTTGTTTGTGGAGAATGAAGATCCACTTATATTTTATCGAGTTATTGCAGAATTTGCTTTGGAGAAATTAGAAAATGATGGATTTTTGTTTTTTGAAACAAATGAGTTTAATGCGCCAGAAGTCTTGTCAATGCTACATAACAAAGGATTTACAAAGATTGAATTGCAACAAGATATAGAAGGAAAAGATCGGATGATTCGAGCTTCGGTTTGACGAAATTAATCGTGCTGCGATTTAGATAAATATGCGTGCCACGGTTTTAAACTCATAGCGATCAGGCTAAGAAGTAGAATTTTATACATCGTTTAAAAACAATGATTTATAATCAGATTTTTTTAAAGTCCCAGAGGGACGGAATATCGGTAGAAAAATATAACAATGCTCTTTCATGGTTTTGAGTCCCAGAGGGACGACATATATTTTTGTTAATGAGGGGTTTTGAAAACATATGCCGTTCCTCTGGAACTCGAAAAATAAAAAAAATGTTATTAGTTTTCTACCGATATTCCGTCCCTCTGGGACTCCTGAAATTTATGTTTTAATTAGTATTCATCTTTATTATCTTCTCACTTTGAACCAACCCCTCTTTTTCTCTAATTTGAAGTATAAATTCTGCATTTGTAGCGTTCAATTCTGGGAGTTGAATATTTATATTTTGTTTCCCTTTTATTACTTTTTGTTTGGCATGATAAACCAATCTACCTGATATTTCATAAATAAAAATATCAAGATCACCTTCTACTTTTGCAGTTACATTAATATTGACTTCTTGGAAAAAAGGATTTGGAAATATATTGTTAATTTTTGATTCGTATTCTGGTTTGGTAAGTTGGATAATTTTTCCTGCCTGTTTTGTTGCTAGTTTTTTATTTTGATTTGTTTTTTTAGTTGCCCTTCGAGCTTTTCTTTTTGCTCTTCTTTCTTTCCTAATATCTTTTCGATCTTCTAAGAAATAAGAAAAGTTTTCAGCTTGTCGTTGGAAAAAATATTTTGCCTTATAGAAGGCTCTTTTTAATCCTCTTTTTCTACCATATGTAGTTAGAATGATTCCTGTAAGCATTTGATTCATGATTTACGATTTGAGAAGTTTTGTCGAATAATTTTGACTCACCAATATTCGACAAAAACTTCTCAAATCATAAATCGTAAATCCT
>Ga0114957_1002264_pt1 | contig 18724 bp, 30 predicted proteins | sample BantaG_FD_87175 | JGI IMG/M metagenome (GOLD analysis project Ga0114957, IMG submission 87175) | Marine algal microbial communities from Bantry Bay, Ireland - BantryBay_4 metaG | ecosystem: Host-associated > Algae > Red algae > Unclassified | place: Bantry Bay, Ireland | collected 2014-11-21 | reverse complement strand
GACTCGGGCGGCCGACGCGTGTCGCTACGCGCTGGCTGCTGCTCGGGGCAGCAGGTGCCGCCGGGAAATGGATCTCCGGCGGAATCCGATCCCACAGCTTAGTTTCCGGTGAGGAATGGGAACGAGCCTATTCCTCGCACGTGGCTAAATCTCTTCGCCCCACCCCGCCTAAAATCAACGCCCGTGGTACGTGCAACCGTCGGACACAGACAATACGGAGGTGTTCTCGTTACAGTCTTGATGCGAATATCGATGAGTGCGGCCCTCGATGACTTGGTTTTCCATCAAGAAGGAGACTTGCACTGAGCATATAACTCGAGATAATCGTGTGACTTCGACAGAAAGTACCGACACGAGGCAGTTTTGCAGAAAAATTGTTTCTGACGCGGAGATCGAACTTGCGCCCCCGTGAAATGTGGGTCGGAAGATGAAGCTTTGAGCAGTACCACAGAACAAGATCTGCGAATATTAAGCAAGTCTCTTTCGAAAATGTAGACGGATAGCCCAGAAGATGTGCAGAAGAACTTCTTTCATTTGATCTGATACAGGTCCGCCAGATTGCTCCGGCAGCCATGAAAGACGGTTCCATAAGCTATCCCAGAGATCATCCTGACGAGAGAGAAGAACGATTCTGAGGAAAACACGTGACACTATCATCGGCGTGATCCTCAAGAAAGGTATGAGGAAAATGCACAACCATGTGTCCCCGCATGTCATGCAGCATGCTCTCGGCGGTCATCTCGTGACAGGAATCGAGCGCTCACATGGAGACAGCTGCTGCCCACATGTCGGGGATGGCTCCGCGACTGTCACGCACATTGTTTTTGGGGATTATTTGCGGTCTGCTAAGTGCGGCTTTGTCCTGAGACGATACGACAAACAGCCTGATGAATGAGATGCCAATCGCCCGCAACGGCTTCTCCATGTATCGTTGTGTGGTCTCCCCCCCGTATTTGCCGTAGAACCACACTGCAGGAAATTTCTGCGGCCAACCTACACGACTGTGTGCAGCATGTTCTTTAAAATCTATTCCATACGACCTGTTGCCATGTGCTCACTTCAAAACATCGAGCACGCCTTTCAGCAGCGCCGTGGGGTCGTACCGCCAATGACACACTGGAAAGCCTAGTTAAGTTTTGCTCAGTTTCCTCCATACACGATCCATGCGGTCCCCTCCGAAATCTTCTGGGGTGCGCTCGCGAAGAACGCTGAAGAGATGGCCTTGCGACCTCTGCTTTGTTTTTTGTTGGAGTGCATCGTACCAGATGCACCTCCAACCATTTCGAAGGAAATACAAAGGCGGTGACGTGGAACAATGGTGTGACCTCTCAGCGCGGCAAGCATTGAAAAGCAAACAAACGCACACTATGGGAACAATCAGCCATAAAACGAGACGGCCTTCTCAGAGGGTGGTCGCCAATAACTGCTGCACGCCAGTCGGGACATCAATAGGCATGTTCAGTCGGCCTCTTCGTCAGACAAGTTAACGTCCCGCACTTCGAAGTCCTTCTGTTCATCGTGCATGGACTGGACTATGGCCTTGCGTGCTTCCGCGCTTTCGGGTCGCAGGTACTTGGGATAATCTTTCGCTTCGTTGTAGCCCTTCAGGCACAGAGCATCTGCCGTCCGTACTGAAAACCACACCTCGCTTGGCTCCATCAAAATCAGCTCGGCAATGATCCCAGCCGCTGTCCCAGAGAGGTCCGAACGACGTTCCGTCCTTGTGTCGCCCTCTTTGAGGATCAACTGGTAGCCGATGTTACTGTCCTGCGCGATTGGGTCAGAGAAGCCATCATCTACCACTTCACTAGTTGGGGATGCTGGCGTCGACAAAACGCGCTCAATCGAGGCACGCTCCACTTCCGAGTCCATGTAGACACCCAGAGTCCTGTGACCAAGCAGTCGAGCAGAGTTTTGGTGGCGGTTCGCCTTGTAACGAACAGACTTTGGAAGGGACGTGGTGACTGTGCGTCGCATACTGAACACATTGTCTGCTTTGTAGTTGATCTGAAAAACCGCTTTCTTCACGGTCCTCTGTATCAGGATGCGTACGCAGCGATTTTCGAGCTTGGTTGCGCCGTGCAAGTGCGCAGTGGGCACCATCCAGGAGATGCAGTCGAATTCGGAGGCGCCCTCATTGGGTGCAGTACTAGCAGACTCGGATGCATTGGCCGGGGTGGCACCCACCCTTCTGATCTTGCGCAGCTGTGCCTGCCCGTCCTTCACGAATATGAAGCATACTGTGTCCTGTGTTCAAGCCACATGGACACTGGTCACGCAGATTACCACGAAGACCGTCAGAAGCCACGTTGAAGTAAACAACGTTTCACATCGTACGTCGTCATGTCAAGCGTTCAACGTTCTCCCGCGTCCGCCTCGATCCGGCCTCCAACGTTCCCGTAATCATTCCACATTGACGCATGAAAAGCGCGTGCAGTACCGTCCCTGTCGGGAATTGATGTAGGCGTCACCATACTGGCTTTTCTGTCATCGCGCGTCATACTGGATGCAGTGAGTCCGAATTCTCGGACAAAGCCAGCAGAACAAAGACCACGAAGGTGTCGATGGTCTACCGATCGCCGAATGGTGTGACGCACCGCATGTTGATGACCCGCTTGCTCTAGCATTGGCATGCCCGCAGAGACACACCACAGCCAGGGAGGAGCGAGCACGAATGAGAGATTGTCAGCAGAGTAATTGGGATCAGACGAGTTGATCGCGATCATGTACTTCCTACATCATCGAGGGAGCTGAGTGACGTGTACTGAAGTCCTGGACTATTATGCCCCCGACACGACAACTGCGGAGATTCTATTTTGTGTACCTCTGCGATGCATGATACAAGCCGCGGTGGGGGAAAGACGCGGGTGCCACTTGAATTCAAATGGAAGAGGAGAAAGAACTGAGGACAGAAGGTGATCGCGTTGCACGCAGAATTGTCCTTATTCAATCCTGCAGCAGCAGCTGTCGGTTCGGCTGCAGTGCACGCCCAACTGAAGCTCCTGGCATCCGGTCAGGTCCTGCGGCCGACGACTGCAGTGGTCGTGGCCGGTTAAGGCGGGGTTCGCCGCACAAATCTGCCGCAGACCGCACCCTTGCTGACCCCTACATGTGGAGGTCTGTGGCACGCTGTGGGGTGCACGGGCGCAACACCGATGGAGCGCCAAGCGTGCTGACGCCGTCCTCTTCTCGCGTGCGCGTTTCCTCCCCTAGAAGCACCTGCCTACCTGAATGCCCTTCGCTGCAGCCGGGTGCCCCCAAAGCTTTCCGTGCTTTTTTACACTCGCAGCCCGCCCTGCAGCCGCCCACGCTCTTTGCACGCAGCGGAGTCCTCGCTAGTGTCTATTCTACTGCTCCCGAGGTCACAATGAGGCTCAGATGAGACTCAAATGAGGCTCCCTCTCCCATGGCCTGGAAACGCAATCTTTTTTGAGGCTTCTGGGGCACCACCGCCGAGTTTTCATCGTACACAGCCGCCGAGTTGGCCCACGGGTAGGTGGACTGCGCCGATCTCAGATCTGTCATCACAAAGAGCAGCCGAGGCCAGGAACATGGTCACAGAGTGGCATCAAAAACAGCCTAAAGTGAGGGAATCGGCTCTAATGAGGATGCCGGTAGAACAGACACTAGAGGTTCCCAGCTTGGCACTACAGCGCGGCGGGCAGGCTCTTGCGCGCCGACGAGGCCCGCAGCTTACCGCCTGACTCGGGCGGTCGTCGCTCAAGGGCGAAGGTGACTGCGGTGCGCGCATCCGTCGCCCTTGCTCTTTTTCACGTAGCGGGTTACCCGATTGGGGTTCCCAGATCTGCATTGCAGCGAGGCGGGCAGGCCCACGCGCGATGCGGACTCTCCCAGCGGACGTTCGAGTATGAACGTAAATGCAGGAGGTACAGCGTGGAGAGGTTCACGTCGCTTCATCGCGGGGACATCTTATATATCTTCTGAACAGGGCCTCAAGACTTTATTCTTAAGAACACCACAGGCGCTTGCCAGCCGACGGGCACTCCTGTCATATGTAGCATCGCCATCATGGTGCTCTGTGCATGAAGAACACCCGTTTCCCCGTGTTTCTGAAGGCTTGGTGACTCAGGTGCTAGATGTCTACGGGTATCTAAAGGCGCGGCATGTACACCTAATTCGACACTGGTACACCTGTGACATCCTCTGGTGAGGGCGCCGTCACATTTTTCCTGAGCATTCTACAGGCGGTAGCCGGCTGACGTGCACTAGTGTGGTATTTAAAGCAAAAAAACGCCCCAAGACATGGAAAGATAGCCTACACAGCGTCTTGTCCCCGATTCCTCAAAACTGAGATCTGCCAGATTCGAACACGCCGATGGACGGTTCGCGGAACTGTCGCGCGTTGATCGTGGGATCAGATTATGCTCATTTTTGTTGATCCTGGAGACAAAACCCGCAGTGGAGTTCAAAAGTGCTCAAAGACTGGTTGCACCGGTATTCAGTAGGAATCATCCTCACCCCAGCACCTCTAGATTCGGTCATTGTCTGGCAAAGTTGGTGCCAACTGCTCATGAAGGATCATTCCGACTCGCTGGATGTGATCGTTCTGCATATCGTGCTCAGAACTGTCTTGAAGGCAAAGTAAGATCATCCTGAGGAACGTCCTTACAACTGTCCTGACGTCGGAGTACGAACATCCTGGGAATCGTCGTCATAGATCGAGTAAACGAGGGTGCAAGATTTATTTAGATTTCTGCCCAAAGGACTCGATTCTAGATGATAGCCTGGACTCCTTCGTGAGAGGGGTGTCCCGAAACCAAGCAGAGAGCAAGACGTGCCTATAGGGTGTTGCTCCTGGTCCGCATAACTCGTGAAAAGTGATCCTTAATGTGACTTGGTCCCCGTGCGACTGACATGCTGTTGCCCGACGCAGAGGGGACGGGAACTGGGTGAACATGCGTAAACTCGCACATCGATAAAATCGCGAAGTTTCGGACGCACCCAGACTCATGCATAAACACGTAGGTCCCCCAGGGCAGGGACTAGGTAGCGAAGCTTTCCCCTTTCGTAAGAGCACAGACACACAGTTTGGAGAACTTCAGCAATCACCAGTACGCACTTTGTTTCCACCTACTGTAAATGGTGCTCTTTCCAGTCGACGTCGAAAAAAATGAAGAAAAAAGTGATGCCATGTGCTCCTCACTTCCGTAGCGTCCAGCGATTGGTAAAATTCTGCTCTGTTCAGGATGATGTCGACGGCTCTGTCCCTAAGGAAAATGTGCCTTGTCCATATGTTACCGCGCTGTGGCCTTCCTGCACAGACGCAAAGGATCGCCACCTTTTCTCGGCCTGTAGTGCTCTGCTGTTTCGAGTCAGAAATTCGGAGAACACTCACTGCCTGTGCGGTATATAACTGGTTCCGGCCGAGGTGGGAGTGAGCTGGACAGTGTCCGCACCACGGCCGGACCGCCACCCCCCACGAGCTAGAATTATGCGCAGTGCAGTGCTTCTCAGGGTACATTTTTACAGTTTGTTTCCCGTCACACAAACCAGCTGCTTTGTCCTGTCTGCACAATGTGTAGAATGAGTAAAGCAGCTGATTCGTGCGAAATGTCATGTTGCTGGGTGCTGGAGAGCAATCGGCATTGTGATGTATTACTCAGCCTAATTGTTGTGAAGTGAGGGTGCGTGTCCTTTCGATGCTGTCATAGAATGCCGATCTTTGTCACTGTAATGTCCCCCAGTCGTCCTGTGCCTTTGCTCTTCTGACCTCCACGGCAATGGGTCCCTTTTTTCTTTCCCAGTTGTCGTTGTGTCCTTTTCTCTTCAACAGTTGTAGCGTCCCCATTGTCGGTCCGCATTTGATATCTTCATCTTTGTCGTATGGATCTCAGTATAAAGCAATGGTCAGAAAACCAAACAAGCACAGCACCCGGCTCGCCGCCACACGCAGGGGGGGGTCGACAGCGGAGGCAGACAGATGCCTCAAGATATGAACAAGAGATGAGTGATCTCCCCGGCAGGGGCCGGGGTGGGGGACGGGGAGGGACGTGGAACGCATTGAGGAAAAAGACGAACGTGAGTACAGCGCAACTTGCATGACGTGCGGATGGGGAGAGAGAGGGTGGCAAAGAATGGGGCAAATGCGGCGCGCGGGCGCAAAGAAAGCGGGAACGGGGGGAGGAAAAAGGGGGTGGATGCGGAGCGCGGGCCTCAGTAAGGAGCGGATGCGGCGCGCGCGTCAAAGAGAGAGCGTGGAAGTGAAGAACATGGAGTGGTGGCGTGAAAGGCCCTACAATGGGGCGAGATGAAGAGATGGCGAGACGACGTAAGAGAGCGCGGAGGCGGTGTTGACACCGCCGAAAAGAGGCGCGCTGCTGACCATATCTGGGCCTTAATGTGGAGTATATACTGTACAGTGGGGGTTCCCCGAAGGCATCTGTAAACGCATTTGGAGAAATTTCTAATCGCTTGCAAGTGTAATCCATCTGCACCGAAGCCATCGTGAGCCATCGAATGCTGAAACGTGGATATTCTTGATTTGGCGTGCAGATGGCATCATCCAATCAAATGGCCTGAAGGGTGACCATCAATCCGACTAGGGCTATCCATCCCATGCAACATGGCTGCATGAGCGTTGAATGCACGAATGGATGCCGACTAGAAACTTCGATGATGATTGGGTCGCGCTCGCATGCAATATGTTCGCTCTCAGCTCATTGGAAATCTCATCCCTGATCGTCCTGACACAGCACATCCGTACATCACAGCCCCCAGGTTCAATTTCTCCCAGAATCAAAACCCTCGCACTCTATTTCGCAGTGGCGCAAGTATAGTGGCAGCTTCCATGATTGTCATTGATCTGAACGGAGGGAGCGGCCAAGCAATTTTTTCACGCTGTTGGCGTTGTAGGCAGACATGATGTTCGCGAAAGAGGCAGACATAATATCGGCTGGTTAAGTCCTCACTTTTTTTGACAGACAGTCCCCAAGACGATCTGAGGGTTAGGATGACACTGCTTCTGGACCGATCCCACAGAACCAATCCCCAAAATGATCCGCAGAACGAGTTCCCTGGTGTAGAAAGAATCGGGGATCAAGAAAGGCACGAAAACTCGAGAGCGAAAGCCGTTACGCAGCACTCCCACAACCAACATTCCGACCAGAGGTGGTGCTCATAGAAACGCCGCGTCGTACCGGAGGCTGCGCCACCGCCCGCTAGCCGGTGCCGGCTACTGCTTTTATACCCTCAAACGGTGTCTTCACAGGCCCAACACCCCCGCTCGTGGGCGTCCCCAGAGGGGGGAGGGGGCATTCGACAGGCATCCAACAGGCAGACATCAGGAGGGCCAGCGTCCACAACCCCCGGGTGCCAGCAACAAAGCGAAGGCCCAGCGCTGTAGCGCCTTCCGGAACCCTCCGATGCCCCTACGTAGGCACCGATTCAAACATCAAGACGACGACGGATCCTCCCCAAACGGGTCGGCCCGTCAGATCAGACAACAACCGCCACTTGGCGCCTCCCGGCCCACCACCGGCGGCGCGCAATCCAGCCAATCAGACGCCGCGCGCGGGCCCACCGCACCGCCGAGGCCCGTCATTGGCCACAGCCAAGGGCCCCCATGACACCATGCGCGAGGTTGACGCCAGTGCTGACAGTGGACAGAATCGTACATTCACAATACCACAACCACCTCAACCGAGCGCACGGGTCCCAGCCGACCACCACGTGCGCACGGGCAGCCCCGTCCCCACTCCAACGCACGGACAGCACCGCCCGGCCCACACACACGGACGGCCCAAGTGGTCGGCAACAGCGCCTCGGAAAGAGGACGGGTAGGTCCTTCCCAGAGCGAAAAGCGAGCGAAACAGCCGCCGCCGCGAGGCGCAGAAGTCCAACCCCCGCAGTCACGCCGCGAACACAACCGCGGCTGCGGCTGTTGTGGGAGCCCCTCTTCACTTGACGTGGGAGATGGGAGAGCGAGAGAAATATTCTGTGGTTTCGTTTACTGATTGGCCGGCCGTGAGTCGGATAACGTCGACGCAGCTGGCGTCCGCGGCGCTTCAGGGCGCCCTGAAGTCCCACGCCAATAACTTCCCTACCATGGAGGCCGAGTTTATCGGCGGTGCGAAGGACAACTTGGTTATCGGACTGAGCATCACGTGCGGGGGGGTGTCGCCTGCGGACGTGGCGGAGCACCTTGTATCGCGCCGTGTGGACTGGGCAAACGCTAACGTCATGCAGCTTTTTGCCTCGTGGTGCCAGAAGGTCGTGACAGAGAACATCGTGGACGCGGCGGTTCTCGGTCATGCAGGTGTGGATGGGGGGGTGGATGGAGAGCAGGATGGTGACGTGGAGGCCCGAGACGACACCGCTGGTGCAGCCGATCCGTCCAACAGTCGTGGTCGCGGACACTGCGGGGGTGCTGTGAGCGATGATGGAGAGGGGGAGGAGAACGACTACTAGTGAGTGCGTATCTTTCTTTTACATGGATGCACTATGCACACGCAGTGCATGTTCATGTTTTACATATCGACACGCGACGCCGCCGTTGTCCGTAAGGCGTCGCAGTTGGCGGCCGTCAAACGTCGTGCACGAGGTTGAACAGGCTACCCACGCGGCGCCTGCACGACAACACGGCGACGCAGTTGGTGCACGTCCCGTCGTCGGCGACTGCGTCGGGCATCACGACCGTCGCACAGGTGGTACAGATGCAGGTAGGGACGTTGTGCATGACGGCGTTGCCTGTGCCGACACGGAGCATGGAGCGCGTCACGCAAGCGGTGGGACGTAGCGTCGCCGGCGCGGACGCGAAGCAGGGAGCGCATCGCGCGAGCCGTTGGTAGTGGTGGCAGTTGTGTACGTAGGTGAACTGACGAGCCAGTCGGTGCACGTCCTGTCCTCGGCGACCGCGTCGGGCATCACGACAGTCGCGCAGGTCGTACAGATGCAGGTGGGGACGTTGCGCGTGGCGGCGTTGCCGGCCCCGACACGGAGCATGGAGCGTGTCGCGCAAGCAGTTGGTCGTGACGTCGCCGGCGCAGACGCGGAGCAGGAAGCGCATCGCCGCGGAACAGGGAGCGCGTCGCGCAGGCGGTCGGGCCAGGCGGGCGTGTGTCTGCTATCAAAATGGGAGGAACTTCGTGGCACGAATGTGTCGCTGTCGACGACAAGGTGTCTCGTTCAAGATGATCGGGTTGTGTGGATGGCCGGGCGTCCGGAGAGGGTGAAGATTGGGCGGTGACGGCCTGCAAACGACCGCGGCTACAGCGGCAGTGAACGCCACTGGCGTTCAGTCAGAGGCCTGACGGCCGGAGTTGGGCGTCGGGCCAAGCAAAGTGGAATGAAATTGGCTTCAAGCAGTGAAAAGGACGCGGTGCTTGTGTCTTGGACAGATGCGTCCGGAGCGCCCAACTTGCATGCACGATTAATCAATGTGAATGGGACAAACATTGTTTTTGAGGTCGAAAATACGCCGCTCGTGTGTCATGTCACAGTCCGATTGGTCTGATATGAGAAGAAGCACCAGACAGCCTTGCTGCTGTGTCCATTCCGCAGCACGTCGAGCAATCAAGCGTGCTTTGATCTGCGTGCCATTACTGTCGGTAGTTATCAGCCGTCGGCGGGCGCGAGTACGCGCCATTGGTCGCTGCCTCGTGGTTGTATCGGGTGTTCACGATGAATGCAGCGCGTCGTGGCTCTGACGAGGCATTCATGGACGAGTGTCCTAACGTGGAAGGACCTTTGTCTGATGTCGACTCGGACGCTGAAGAAGCTAAGCGCGTTCCTGCTGTCGCCAGCGATGCACGCAGCATCTATCGTGCTGCTCATCGTCTGTACGGTCAAGGAGGGCGCCGCGCACGTCAGCGTCGCAGCGCGAAAGTTTGTATTGCTATTGCTGTGAACCGTCAAACGGTATTGATGTGTGCGCGGTATGTGGCGGCGGCGGGCGCGGGCGCCGACGTCCGCCCAGCACTCATTGAGGCTGCAAGTCATCCGTGCGGTTTGAGGTCGGGCGCCTCGGTCGTTCTTTAAGATGGCCACGTATTGCGGGTGGAGGCGAAAAGAGTGTCCCGAGGTGGCCCCAGTGGCCGTGGCGGCTCGTGTGGTGGCACTGCCGGCGGCAGAATTCCTGCTTAACGATGCAGTGGTTGAAGCAGCCGTCGTGAAGCTGGATGCCAGGCAGAGAAACCCCTTCCGTAAGAGGAAGCGCACGATATTGAAGCTCATGCGAATGTCACGAGCCTCGGCGCTTGTCCCGCGTGGTGTGAGAGCGGGTTGCCAGGGCGTCGCCCAACCGTCTCGCTCGTCGCCCCCTACCCTGCCCACCGTCCACGTCCACGGCTCTGCTGCTGCTGCGCGTGCAGCTGGGGGCATCAAGACCGATGATGTTGCTCGTGCGGCTTCCTGGTCGGCAAGCGAGGCGTCCACTGCCGCACCTGATGCCCCAGAGCGGGCGCTGCCAGTTGTGATATTGCGCGCGGTTGCCTGTCTCCCAACGGCGTCAGAGTATACGTCGAATCGGCGGTCGTGGCGACGGGTCGAGGGTTTTGCCTCCTTCAAGCACACTCCTCACCTCGGAGACACCGACGACGCGCATGCTGCGGCGGCGACCATCATTCGCAAGAACGGGTGGACGGCCCCCGACTGCAACATTGACGGCAGTGACGCGTCAGACAATGAGCCTTCCCACCTCGAAAATCGATACCATTCGCTTAAAGAGCGCATCTTCCGGATTTTTCAGCGCGGCGGCGTGTGCGCAGTTGTTCAGGCGCTTGGTGACTCACCGGCAATGGTGCACACCTTGAGCGAGGTGCTGGGGGAGACGCTGCATCACATGACGCACGTGGTTGAGCTCTTTCAGCGGAGGGGGGATGACCACCGCCGCGCCGCGTCAGAGCGCGAGGCGCAGGCCACCCTTCAAGCCGCTCTGGAGCAGCTGACAGGTAGCGTCAGCATCTCAGTGGTGCTCTCTAGCGGCGCTGTACGAGAGCACGGCCGGCCGTGTGGCTCGTTTTGCGCTTCCAAGCCGCGGGAGCGGTGCTCACAAGGTTCGAACCCCCGACTCCCGGACACGACCCGAACGTCACGCTTAGTGAGAGTGGGAGCCCTACTTCCCACTAGGCTACCCATGCGACTTCCTCGCGGTTTGGTGACCGCTGGTGCATTCCACATTTGTACCCGTGCGATTTTGAGTGAAATAGTTGCGATTTCACATTTTCAGTTCTTGCGCGTCTGATGCTTTGATTTGCGTGGGCTTTGCTTTGATCCCTGATGCTTTGATTTGGTGAGCGCTTTGATTTAGAGTGTGGGCGGGCGCGTGCGCGGGCGAGCTGCTTGAGCTGCGTGGTGGGCTTGAGTGCGCCGACTTGGACTACTTGAGGAGTGCCCTTGATGGGAAGAGGGGCGCTTTGGAGAGACAACCAACAAAACACGTTCGCACACATACACACAAGCTCGAGCCACTCAACCACTTCACCGCGGTCCCCCATCCCCTATTCTCACTGCGTTTCAACAGTTGGTCTTTCTCGTGGCGCCAACGGTGCGGACGCGGACGGGATGGAGTGGTCTCCTTTCCGCGCTTGGGGCGACTCGTCAGGCACTGAAGTTTCCCGACGGCCCGGCGCAGGCGCACGGTTCTCGGCTGATTTCGCCTGGGCGGAGGCGACGGGTCTGCACGTTGGTCCGAGTATTGAGTTACGTGTTGGCTCGGACGTCGCTGACGCGCGGCAAACAAACGCTGGGGCAGATGCAGGGTGCCGCGGCCGCCTGCCGGTTTCCACTGTTGTGGCCTAAAGTGTTGCTCTTTTCCCACGCGATGGCGACGTCGCGGGTCGCTTCGTGGGTGGCATTAGGCGCGCCACTGCCGGCGGGACTGGGTCACCCGCTTTTAGAAACGCTGTCGGCGCTTATTTTGGCGATGGTTCGGACGTTGAAGTTGGTAACTCCTCAGCGAAGGGCGACGCTGATGCTCCTCGGCCTCCAACCACTCATGCGAAGGATGTGGAAATCGTACAAGTCGATGACGTCTGGAAGCGGCCGTTGTTGTCTTCTCTGTGGCGTGCTCGGCGCGCCCGAGTCCACCACTCGGCATTCGGATTGGCGGCCAGTGGGTGCTTTCAGTGCCTTCTCGATCCCCGCGTGCGAGCTGTTATGCGGTCCGTGCCTCGTGCTGTGGGCGGTTGGCGAGTCGACCACGTAGGGCTGCTCCAGATGGGAGATGATATTGTGGGTGTGCAGGACACCTGCCGCCTTGCTGGGTTCGTGGCGGGCAAGACGTGTCGCCGCGTGGCTGAGTTTTTGGAGGGTGCGGGGCTCTCTTTTCTCTGCGCGTCATCAATGGAGCAGCGGCTGCAGGACCCTGGCCTGGAAGCTGTCGGGAGGTCTGAGGCGACGGCGGGAAGTTGCGCCGGCACGTTGGACGAGGGCAGCGGAGCGTCAGCAACGGCGTTGCAGTGCTCCCCTGCCCCGCTTTTCTCTCTTCGCAGCTCGCGCGCCTCCCGTCAATCGAACATGACCAACAGCCAGGAAGACGCCTGCGCGCCCGACAAGGTGCACGCCTTTGCGCCCTGCTTTCACAGCGGGGAGTATACAGAGGAGCTGTTTCGGTGAGCGCCCACTGGGTTGGCGTGCGAGAAGACGTGTGGTCGCGCTCAGTATAGCTGGACGGTGAACTCTCCGTCTTCGACAGACTTGGGTTCTGCACACTCAATCGGCGAGAGTGTCTCAGCGCGTGGGTCTCGGTCGTGCGGTCCTCGCATTTGGTGTGCATGTGTGCCGCTGTCGTGATGCGACACGGATGAGTGCCCGTGTTTTGCAGTCGACAGGGAGACCGACCCTGATGCCTGCGACACTGGCGGTACGCATTTGCATCCAAGCACTGGGGTCAACGGTGTGCCTCACTCACCAGATGACGGCGTGCACCGTGCCGGTGCGCAGGTACTACGAGAAGCGGGGTTGCTGATTGCTGCTGACGTTAAGAGCGGGGGTGTCGCTGCCAGATACGTTGTAGGCCGCCGTCACTGTCGCAACGTTCAACTCTAAGTCGGTTTCCGCAATTTTTGCGTGCTCGGTCGCTCGGACGCTCACGGATTAGGTGTCTTTGCTGCTGAAAGTGTGGCGGAAGGGGACTTTGTTGGTGAGTGCGTCGGTGACCTCATCTCAGATGCAGAGGCGGCAGCGCGTGGGCGCGTGACCAGCGCCAAGAGGGTGTGCTTCCTGTAAATTTTCACCAAGACCGTTAACAAAGACGCTGCACGGGTGGACAACGGGATGAGATTCATGAACCACCGCACGGCGGAGCAGACCAACGTCGAGGCGAAGATGTTGAGCGTGTGGGGCGAGATTAGAGTCGGGCTGTTTGCAAAGGCGCCGCTGTGTGCCGGGGAGGAGCAGTTCTTTGATTTTGGATACGAGGTGCCAGGGTACGTTGAGCGACGTGTACGAGTGCTGCTTCGCACGGACCTACAGGACCCTGTGCCGTCGGCCGCCGGGGAGGTGCATCAATGAGAATCTCATGCGTGCTTCGCTTTGTGCCAAGGTCTTTGTCTTTGGAAAGGCTGGCACTTCTTCGGTACATTGAGCGCGTCGTTTGTGCCACTGGGAACGCAGCTGAATTTTTTTTGTGCAATGACGATCATATGACGCGTTTCTTTTTTGTGAGCCTAGCGTGTGCACCCAAGAGTCGGCGCGAATTCGAAGACGGCTCCTATTGCGTGCACAACTCGAGCCTTTCTTGCGTTCGTATCACTTTTGAGAAAGACAAAGTCTGGTGGATTTGTGCGCAACAGAAGGGGGCGGTGGAAGAGATCTCTGTACGCTTCCTGACAGCTGTCACCCAATGATCGCGTGCCATTGCACAGTGAGAGCACTATCTCGAACACACGCAAGTGCAGTCGCACGACAAAGTTGCCGGTCGGAGACGAACACGCGCGGTGCTCACGTTGCGTTCATTTGCCTGCTGGTACCGGGCGCCGTCGCGGCGCCCGAAGTTGAAGAGCAGGCGCACGCGCAGCGAGTCGCTGTGCATGCACGGCGGCACCACGCTGACGCCGTCGGGAGAGCCATTTTCAGGCTCCGAGGGGCCGTGGCGGAACCTCGCGTTGAGCACGACGCGCATCCGGCATTGAGCCACGACACGGGCGCTGTCGCGGACGCGGACGTGATCGGCTTGAATTTCATGTCGGGGGGGGGATGGCGGAGGCACGCGGGAAGTGCGTGGCGAATCGGCTTTCGCATCTTGCCCCGACTGCCGTCGGCGTCGGGGACGTGCGCCGGCGGCGACGCGGACGTGGTTGCCTCTGTTCGCATCTCGGGGGGGGGGTGGACAAGGCGCGCGTAGTGCGCGCAGCACAACGTGCTGAGCGACACAATGAAGCCGTCGCCGAAGACTCGGACCTGGTGTGCCTTAAGCTCGTCTGCTGACGCGCGCGGAGGCGGCAGGGGAGGCGGTGCGCCTGGCAGACATCTTGGCACGGCTGTTGAGGCCGTGCACGCGGTGCTGCTGGCGGAGGTGCTGCTATTGCAAGTGCCGGCTGGCGTGTTGCTCTTGCGCGTTTTGCACGTTGCAGTGGAGCTTGTAGTGGCGGCGGCGACCGTGGTGTACCTGGTGGACAGTCGGTCGGCAACCGACGGGCATGCAATCGGGTGGAAAGATATTTGGCACTGAGGCCCTGTGGCAAGGAGTTGGAGCGGGCGGCATGTGCGGCTCCTGGCGCATTGCGGTGCAGAAGAACGTTTTTTCCGTGATGCTGACGTACGAGTATCGATGAAACGAAGCGCATTACTCCGAAACACGAAGTGATGCGGGCGCACTGGGCCCAAGTCCGGTTCTGCGGGCACTTCATTGCTCCCGGCTCAGACAGAGAATTACGTTTCTGTCAGGACTTGCTGCACTCAGCCGACAGGCAGTGCTCCCGGCAGCACCCTAATGTTGAAACCCAGTGGGAATAGGGGATGGGGGACCACGCTGAAGTGGTTGGGTGGCTTGAGCTTGTGTGTGTGTGTGCGAATGTGTTTTGTTGGTTGTCCTGAGGTTTACCCGCCTCTCCCAACCAAGAGCACCTCTCAAATAGTCACCACCGGCCCAAGTGCTCCCCCCTCTCGCGCCCACACCGACGCTCACGCCCTCGCACCAAATCGAATCACTCACGAAATCAAAAGCCACCAGAGCAAAGCGAAGATCAAATCCAAAACATGCCAAAAGTAACGCACCAAGATGACCCAACACGAATGTATGCAACTTGACCATGTCTTGCAAATGTACCATGTGGGGTATCATAAGGGTCACCGAACATCATCCATCCGCGAACCGCCAGTGGAGTCGGCGACGAGCATCACAGTGTAACACCCAACGCGTTGGGATTGGTCGTCTGTGGCCATAAATGGAAACGTTCGTGTCGAACCTACAGATCTCGACTGCATCGATTGTCCACAGAGGCGGTTCGCCTGGTTGCACACAAACGTTTGAAGAACTAGATTGCAGAATCCGGCAATCTTCTGGATCTCGCTGTCTAATTTGCGCCGGGTCAGCTGTCACCGTCGTCGGCCCTCCCTTAACGTCCGCTGGACGCCAATGACTTTGCTTGTCCCGCTCACCATTTCGTGCCTGATCCACCTGTCTCATAAAGCGACGTTGCTCGTCGTACTCACGCCGTGCGACCCTCGTTCGGTGCTTTACTGTTCCAGCATGACATGGCGCTGGTAGTCAAGTACAGTCCTCGGCAGATTTTTGGTCACTCACGGCTACATCCGAGTCCTTCATCACAGCGTCACCGAAACCCTTCTATTCAACAACGGATGCTTACGCGTTCTCCAGAGCATGGTGGCCCTCACTCACTCCGCTATCTGCGAGGCGACTGCATCACAGCAGCCAGTTGTCGTCGTCACGTGCCGAGTCCGGCGAGAGGTCCCAACTCTGAGCGCCGCTACCACGCTTCAGACGCATGACGCGTCGGCCCTGGCTAGCCGTCCCGCGTTCCAAACAGCACCACCCCCGCCATCACTTCCACGTCCACGTCTGTCGCAGCCACGCCGACAAAAAAGCGTCAGTGTACGCTGCACGCATGAAGCATCCTTTGAGCGGTCCCGCACGACAAACCGCATCCCCCCTGGCACCATGTCCAGCTCCACGACCGACTCCACCACGCCGTCAGGAAGCACCACCTGCACATCCCACGCAAGCGGCATCTTGCAAGACGTCCGGAGGGACAAACCGCACCACCCCCACCACCACGTCCAGCTTCACGCCGGCCAAAGCCACGCCGACAAAAAGCACACAATCCCCGCCCCACGCAAGCAGCAACATGCACGCTGTCCCAAACGACGAACTCTACCATCCCGGCCACCACATTCAGCACCCCGTCAGCCGCAGCCACGCCGACAAAAAGATGAAGGTGTACGCCCCACTCTAGTGGCAACCTGCAAGCAGTCCCGCACGACAAACCGCACCACCCCCGCCACCATGTTCAGTTTTACGTCCGCCACAGCCGCGCTACAGGAAGCACCAGCTGCGCACCCCACGGAAACGGCATCTTGCAAGACGTCTCGCGAGTTAAACCGCACAACCCCCACCGCCACGTCCAGCTCCATGTCAGCCGCAGCCATACCAAGAAGGAGAACAAAGTGTACGCCCCAAGCAAGCGAAGCCATGGACTTTGTCCCAAAGGACTAACCGCACCACCCCCGCCACGTCGTCCAGCTGCACGTCCGCCAACGCCACGCCGTCAAAAAGCACCAGCTGCACTCCTTACGCAAGCTGAAACATACATGCCGCCCGAAACGACAAACCGCACCACCCCCGCCACGACGAGGCCAAAAAGAAGCACAAACTGCTCGCCACACGCATGAGGCAACACGCACGCTGTCCCACATGGTGAACCGCATCAACCTCGCCACCGCCAGGCCAACAAGAAGCACCGGCTGCACGCCTCACGCAAGCGGCGACACGTCCGCCGTCCCAGACGTCGAACCGCGCCACCCCCGCCACCGCCACGCCGACAGTCCCCCAGCTGCACGCCTCACGCAACCGGCACCTTACACGCCGTCCCACACATCAAGCCGCATTACCCTGGCCACTGCCTCCAGCTTGTCGTCTGCCACAGCTTCAGCCACCACCACGCCGACAAGAAGCGCCAGCTGCACGCCCCACTGAAGAGGAAACTTGCGCACTGTGCCGCACGACATGCTGGACCGCCTTCGCTACCCCGTCCGGCTCCACGGTCGCCGCAGCGACGCTGGTACGAAGCGCAAATTGCACGCAACCCAAAGCGGGAACTTCAACACCGTCCCTCAACACCATCCGCACCGCCCAGACCAACACGTCGAGCTCCACGTCCCCCGAAACGACGCCGGAAAAACGAACCAGCTGCACGCAGCGCGCAAGCGGCGACGTGGACATCGTCCCTCACGACAAGCCGCACCACCCTCGCCACCACGTTCAGCTCCACGTCCGCTGCCACCAACCCGCCATAAAGCACGAACGACACGCCCCATACAGGCTGCGACCTGGACGCCACCCTACTGATCAGAGTCTTCACTTTTTCCGGTACTCAGGCTACTCTGAGGACGGCCACTGTCACGCCAATAATGACGACGCACGGCACGCTGTATGCCGTCGGCATCGTGCACAACTGGCCTCGGCGAACGCTGGCACCGCCACCACCATGAGAGGAGGCCTTGATGAGGCGCTTGCCTCGCACCGACGTATCAACATCGTTACGACAAAGAGTAAAGCAGGGATTTTACACAAAAACGAGACGGCGGGCGGTCATCATAAGAGTATTTCCACCAATGTCGGGCCAACGGTCTGAAACGGTAAAATGAACCCGCTACGTGTGGCCCTGCGAGTGGTAAATTGCCAACGGGCCAACGCGCTGCCAACGGGCAATGTAATGGGTGAAATAGAGTGGGCTACCTTTCGAAGAGCTGAGCGCCGTTGGCCTTGACGTTAATGGCAGCAGTCGGTGGTTTCCAAAGGAGGACACGTATCTGCGTCGTCGCCAGTATCGAATTGAAGAGGCGTTCGTCGATGAGCTGCCGAAAATGTCACAGAAAGCGGGTGAACGGAGCCCAAAGCGCTCAAATCAAGAAAATCTAGCGAGACACGTGGTGGCCTTTCGGTACGAATTACGATCGAATCCGCACGAGTGCGTGACGTGTGTTGCGGTCGCACCCTCTCAGATTGTGCAAGGCCTTGGAAGCTGAGTCATCCCAATCGAACAGTCGTTTGCAGCCACAGTCGCCTGCCGATTTAGGCTAGCGATTGGCCCAAGAGCCGTGTGCATGTCGCTCTCTACTGTGTGCGTTCCACCTTAGAGCATTGCCAACAACTCAGGCTATCGCTATCGGCTATTCCATTCTAGAACCAAGTCCGCGACCTTAGACAGCCACATGTACGTCAGCGGTTGCCTGCTGTGATGTTATGAGCCTAAGTACCCGCAGGTTTCCTTACACCAGGCCTGTTCTGGGCCCGATCAAGACGATATTTTCTGACAGGACTTGCTTCACTGCAGCAGCAGATGACAACTGTGGTGAGCAGCCGTATCAACCATAACGAAGGCGCAGAGAACGCTCGTCGGCAGACGGACAAAGAAACAGGTCAAAATGTTCAGCACTTGATGACGACCACGCCTAGAAGGAGGTCACTGTAGGACCATTGCCATGCACGACAGCTCTTGCGGACGTTCCCACCACCTCTGCCCAGAAGAAACTGGCAGTCAATCTTGCAGACGTGGCGCACACGTTGCAGCCACGTGCTACAATT
>Ga0114957_1002263_pt1 | contig 18741 bp, 9 predicted proteins | sample BantaG_FD_87175 | JGI IMG/M metagenome (GOLD analysis project Ga0114957, IMG submission 87175) | Marine algal microbial communities from Bantry Bay, Ireland - BantryBay_4 metaG | ecosystem: Host-associated > Algae > Red algae > Unclassified | place: Bantry Bay, Ireland | collected 2014-11-21 | reverse complement strand
TGATGCTTATGCAAATATAATTCTTGAAGATGGAAATAATAAAGCACTTGAAATTTTTAGAGGAAGTCCACTGGCTGAAGATGACTTAGGAACTTCCAATTTTTTTGTACAGGGTAATGGAGCGATTGATACTAAGTATGGTCTAACGATTCATAATGGACAGACAACAAAACCCATTCAATTACTTACGGGTGATACTGGAGAGGAGCGTTTTTCTGTTAAATAACTTCATTTCCTTAAATTACAGCGGAAAGAGTTTGGTTCAAAAAATTGTGAAAGGTGGGTGATTTGTTTTTTCGAATTAAATAGATAGACTCAATTGTACCTAACTATTTGTTTATGTTTGTTTCAAAGAAATATTCAGATGAAATACCTAAAAGATATAATCAAAAAGTTTCAGTTTGCGTTTTTATTCTTGTTGACAATTAATATTGTAACAGCTCAAAACCTGGTACCTAACCCAGGTTTTGAGTTTTACAACAATTTACCAACAAGAGTAGGGGAATGGTGTGCCGCAACAGCTTGGTATAATTTGACCGGGGATTGTGAGTATGATTCAGGAGGCCCGAGGTCTGGGTCTCCGGACTATTTTCATGAAGATGGTGAGTATCCTGTAACCCTTCCTGCCAATGCATTTTCAACAGTTTTTCCTATTGAGGGGAACGGAGTAATGGGAATGGTTTTATGGAAAGCGGAGCTTGATACCATAAGTTTTCGGGAGTATATATCAACTAACTTAACAGAAGTGTTGGAGGTAGGGGCTTCCTATACTGTTTCTTTTTACACTTCTAATGGTAATGAAAACATTCGCGTGGGAGGATACGGTTCGAATAATTTGGGCGTTTATTTTTCAACAGACAATTTAATACAAATGAATGCGACCCCTGTTTTAGTTAATCCCCATTTCGAATTAAACGAAATCTTATATAGCAACGATTGGACATTGACAAGTTTTGATTTTATTGCTGACGGGGAATATGAATATATAACAATAGGAAATTTTAGAGATAACGCAAATACTTCTGTAGAGCAATTTGAGTCTTTTACTATAGAAGGTTCGGCTTATTATTACATAGACGAGCTATGTGTTGTTAAAACAGGAGAGGATTGCTCTATTTTGACAGCAATAAACACACCTGAACCTACAAGCCCAGCAATTAAAATATTCCCAAACCCTCTAGTCGCTGACCTCTTATTGCTATCATTTAATAAAATTGATCTAAACGGAAATACTGTTTTAATTCACAATGCCTTTGGTGATTTAGTATATGCTTCTTCCTTGTCCTGCTTTTCTGAAGTTTGTGAAATCTCTATAGAAGACATACTAGGAGGGATTTATTTTTTAACCGTTGAATTTGGCTCAGAGCGACTGACGCAAAAGTTTATTCGATTTTGATAACCTCTAATTATGAACCAATTAATTTCTAAGCTTAGGCAACTATTTTGCATTCTATTATTGGGATTAATTTCTTTTTCGGTTTTTTGTCAAAACCTGGTACCTAATTCAAGCTTTGAAGATCATTATTGGCCACCGAGCGGACATGCTCATTTTAGAACGGCTGTGATTGATTGGGGAGGTTATTTGACTGTAGACATTCATGTGGGAGACTTGGGAGCAACGGGAATGAATTTTCCAGAACTTGGTTATCAACAACCTTTTCATGGTGAAGCAATGGCGGGAATCCGTGCTTTTGATTTTAGAGAATACGAGTGGCATGAGTTTATGTATACCATGTTGGAAGATAGTTTGATTGAGGGGGAAATGTATTTTGTTTCTTTTTGGGTAAGCCCCAATGAAGCACCAAAATACGTTACCGATGATATTGGTTTATATTTTTCAAAAACAGATCCTCCAGAGCATCGGCTGGATGCATTTGACTTTAAACCGCAGATAGAAAATCCAGAAGGAAATTATCTGGACGATGTCACCGCTTGGTATGAAATCTCTGGATATTACAAAGCGGAAGGTGGAGAACGTTATATTTTTATCGGTAATTTTAAAAAGGACTCCGAAACTTCCTTTAAAGAGTCAGGAGGGACAGGGGAGGAGGCAGCCTATTTCTTTGTAGATTATGTAACTGTTGAGAAATGCCCGACACCAATTTGTGTTGATCTAAGAGATACCACGCTTTGTGGAGGAGAAGAGTTGTTACTAAATGTAACAAACCCTGATGCAAGTTATTTATGGAATGATGGTTCTGAATCTGCTGAATACACAATAGAAACAGCAGGGAAATACTGGGTAGAAGTTTCTGCTGGTGGCTGCACGATAAGCGATACAATAAACGTCAAAACAATTCCAGCCATAAATTTAGGTGATGATGTAGCATTATGCGAAGGTGAAACAACTCAGCTCAACGCTACACTATTGACTTCTATTTATCAATGGAATGACAACACGAAGGATAGTATTTTGGAAGTATCACAGACGGGACTATATTCCGTTATTGTTGAAAACGACAGATGTATTTTTCATGATACAGTAGCGGTTAATTATCTAAACGAAAATATCGTTTTTCATCCCAACCCAAACAATGGCACATTTACAATCAACACTAATCTTGGACCAATTGATTGGTTGACGATACATGATGTGTCCGGACGTTTATTGTTTGAGATTAAAGAAAAACAAGAGGCCATCTTTTTTGTAGACTTGAAAGATCAATTATTTAGCGGCTTGTATTTCGTAACAATCTCATCAAATGACTGTGTCGTTACCGAGAAAATTGTGGTGTCAAAGCATGATTGAATTTTACATGATCTAACTACAGTGAAAAATGAAATAGATTACCTAAGGCAATTATGAGTCATAAGATCCTGTTGTCAAAAAGTCTAACATCGCATGGCAATCTAATGTGATGCTGAGACGCGGCTCAGCGTTCAAAATCGCGATTTCAATGGCAATCTCAATAACTTAAATCGCAACGTTTCGAAATTGGCACTGCCATTTAATCCCCTCTCTTAGCCAAAAAGTAATAGACCAAATAAGCAACAATAAAGCTACTAAACCAGGACGTATTATATAAGATCGCCATCGACGGAACCAAATAGCCAAGCAAGGCCACCGCCACACCCGCAAGCAGCGCAATAAACGCAGCACCATGATAACCGTTGGAATAAGTATAGGCTCCTTTTTCTAAAAATAAATCATTGACAGAAACCTCCATTTTGCGCAAGCTATAATAATCACAAATAATAACCGCTAGTATTGGCCCCAAGAAACTACTGACCAAAAGTAGCAACCATGCAATACTATCAAGCAACCACCAGGGGCAAATAATGATTCCGAGAATGGCCGTTATGATACCGCCGCTGCGAAACGAAATTTTGCGAGGAAGAATATTAGAAAAAGCATTAGCCGGAGCAATCACATTGGCGGCAATGTTGGTGCTCAGTGTTGCAATGAGCATACAGATTTGAGCAACGATAATGACGGCCGGACTGTCCAGCTTGTCAACCAAACTAACCGGATCCCAGGGCGCATCTTCCAGCACCAATACATCTCCGAAAATAATAGCTGCGGCGCAAGTCACAAACACGCCGACAAAGGAATAAAGCACCATCGTCCCGGGCAGTCCAATGAACTGTCCCATCGCCTGTTCTTTTTGTGATTTACCAAAGCGGGTGATGTCAGCAATACTGATGGCCATGGTTGCCCAAAAACCGACCATGGCGGTAAGCCATAAAAGATATTTCCAAATTTTGCTGCCTTGTTTTTTATCGCCTGCTGTGGTTAAATTGACGGGAGAAGAGAGCACTGCTTTTTCACCTCTTATAGATTGGAATTGGATTTGCAAACTACTTTTATCCACCTTAGTTAGGGCATCACCAAGGATGTAACTTACCTCGTCGTTTGCACTAGCTAATCCGATCCAGGAACCCTGCGTTTCCCCAGAGACCAATCGATATTGATTGGCTTTGGTCTGACCGTCTTTGTCGCGAATTGGATTTAGCTTTAAGCTAACCGTCTGATCGGTTTGACTGGTAATGACAGCAGTTGGAACGGACAATTCAGCGCTTCTGTTCAGCACTTCCTTAAAGCTGCCTACATTATTGGCGCCCCACCAAATCATAGCAATACCGATGAGAATGAGTAGGGGAGCGGCCAGTGTTTCCAACCAGCGAATACTTTCCGTTCCTTTCCAAATGAAGTAAACATTCATCAACCAGAACAAGGCAAATCCGAAAAACTTTCCGGCACTCAATCCGGCACTACTTTCTATTCCAAAAAGCACACAGCCAATCGAGTAAATGGCCAAGCCACCAATCCAGGTTTGAATACCAAACCATCCGCAGGCGACGACGCCCCGGAGCACACTTGCAATGTGAACACCATTTACACCAAAGGACGATCGGCCGATGACCGGAAAAGGCACACCATATTTCAATCCGGCATGTCCATTCAAAACCATTGGTATCGTCACCAGAATATTCCCAATTGCAATAATAGAGATTGCTTCCACCCAACTAAAACCATCCTTTATCATATAAGAAGCGAGTAGGTAGGTTGGAATACAAACGGCCATGCCGACCCATATGGCCGCCAGGTCCCACATTCCCCAGGTTCGCTCATTGGGCGGAACGGGTTTGAGGTCTTCGCTGTAGAGCGAAGAGTTACGTGCTTTGTCGCTTAGTTGGTAGTTGCTTGGTTCGTTGTTTTTGTTTCCCATCTGTTGTGTTGGTCTTTAGTGAGCGTAATTCTGAATGATTGAATACTACGGCTTCGCTGCTCCTCGTACGCCGCCAAAGGCTGTGTCCGAACGCTTTCGCCGAGTCCTTCGCCATAGGCTTCGGCCGCCGGAGAAAGCTTCAGCGTAGGAGCACGGAGGCCGCTAAAGCTTCGGCGGCACGCGGGTAGCACAGGTTTTGAATGTTGCCTTCTGTCGTGGATGGGACACGGATTTGGCGGATCGAACGGATACGGACGGATTTTTTTCGTGTGACGTGAACCCTATAACATAATCTGAGAGAAACAATCAGAGCGCGCTAAAACAAAAAAATCCGTCCTTATCCGTCCGATCCGTCAAATCCGTGTCCCATCTCCGTAGAGGGACATTCAAAATTCCCTTCTAGCTCCAACTACACGCACTCTCCATCCGCAAGAGCAAGAGCCTGCGAAATAATATCCAGCCCTTCATCAATCTGGACTTCCGTAACAATCAATGGCGGTGCTACAAAAATGAAATTCCATTTCACGAAAGTGAACATGCCCAACTCGCGAATCTTTGCAGCGACCTTTGTCATTGCACCCATTTCGTGCGGCTTGGCATTCCAGGGAGCCATCGGTTCTTTTGTCTTGCGATTTTTTACGAGTTCGATGACGCCGAGTAATCCGGTATTTCTAAAATCGCCGATAGAAGGATGTTTGGCGATTAAGTCTTTCATTTTTTCTTCAAGATAGCGACTGATTTTATTGGCATTTTCAAGTAGATTGTCTGATTCGTAAATGTCAAGAACGGCGAGTGCCGAAGCACAAGAAACCGGATGTGCAGAATAAGTGAGTCCAAGCGGTAATGCTTTGTCGTCAAATGTTTTTGCAATGGTGTCTGAAACGATCAGCGCTCCCAACGGCAGGTAGCCTCCTGTCAATCCCTTCGCTGTAGCAATCATGTCAGGGACGACACCGCTATGGTCTATGCCAAACCATTTGCCCGTTCTGCCAAAGCCACTCATCACTTCATCGTCAATGATAAGGATGCCATATTTTCTGACGACTTGCTCAACTAGTTGCCAATAATTTGATGGATATTTAATACAACCAGATGTACCCGACTCGCCTTCCAGAATGATAGCCGCGATATTTTCAGGTCCTTCAAAGTTTATGATACGTTCCAGTTGCTCCACGCAACGCTCCGCGCACTGCTCGGGTGAGTCGCTGTACCAGGGACAGCGGTAAGCGTATGGGTTTTCAAACTTCACCATACCGGGTGCTTCCAGGTGATCGACTTGCAACTTACGCGGATCACCACCCGCAGAAATGGCTCCATAAGTAGCTCCATGATAGGAGCGATATTGGCTTAGTATTTTATGACGACCCGTGTAGAGTCGGGCTAGTTTAATGGCGTTTTCAATGGCCTCTGCTCCTCCGAGTGTGAAGAAAGTTTTGGAGAGATTGCCGGGAGATATTTGGGCTAATTTTTTTCCGAGTTTCCCCCGCACTTCGGTGACCATATTCGGTGCGATGTAGCTTACTTCCTGCATTTGTTTGACTACAGCATCTGTGACTCTTTGGTCGCCGTGTCCGATGTTGACGTTCATGAGTTGACTGCTGAAGTCGAGGTATTGTTTGCCGGATTGATCGTATAGGTAGACGCCTGCTGCGCGGGCTACTTCGATGGGGTTTAGTCCTCCTTGTTTTGACCAGGAGAAGAAGGTGTGGGTTAGGGAGTGTTGGGTGTTTTTAGTCATTGCTTTGTTTTTGATAGGGCGCTGCCCTTTTTAGTCATAGGACGCTACCCTATGTTAATGATGTAAGCCTTTCAGGCTAAATAGTCAATGGCTTGGTTTTGGCGGGGAGTGAGGAAACTCGCTCCGGTTTTTTTTAGGGAAAAAAGTCAAAGTCAAAAATTTTCCTGCGATTACAGAGCTCCGTGATAGTGGGAATACTTCGGCTTTGACTTTGATTTTGACTGCCTAAGACATCCAATTCGTCTTATCCTCCGGATTCCATTTGGTCGTAGTCTTTTTTACTTTCGTGAAAAAATCTACTGAACTTTTTCCAGTAATATCGTTGACTCCAAATTTGGATTCGTTCCAGCCGCCGAAGGAGAATGGTTCTCTTGGGACGGGGACGCCGATATTGACACCGACCATGCCTGCACTAGCGTTTTGGGTGACGTATTTTGCCATGCCTCCGTTTTGTGTGAAGACAGCAGCGGCGTTTCCGTATTTGGAATTATTTTCTATTTTTAATGCTTCGTCAACATCCTTGGCGCGCATGATGGCGATGACGGGGCCGAAGACTTCTTCGCTGGCAATGGCCATATCAGGAGTCACGTGATCAATTACGGTGGGGCCAACGTAGTAACCGTCTTCATGTCCGGTAACTTTTGCATTTCTACCATCTACTAAAACTTTTGCACCGGCAGCTTCCGCTTGATTGATGTAGCGCTCGATACGATTTTTTGCCTCTAGAGAAATGACGGAACCGAGGTTGTCACCCGGAACGATCTTACGAGCGGCATTGCATAATTCATCAATGATATGATCAGATTTCCCAACAGCAACCATGGCGGAAGCGGCCATACAACGTTGTCCGGCACAACCAGACATAGAGGCAGCCACATCAGACGCGGTCATTTGTACATGTGCATCGGGCAGAACGATGAGGTGATTTTTTGCACCACCCAGAGCGACGCATCTTTTAAGGTTGTGTGTGGCGCGTTGGTATACAATTTTGGCAACCCGGGTCGAACCTACAAACGATACCGCTTCAATGTCAGGATGATCACAGATTGCTTCCACAATTTCTTTATCGCCATGTACGATATTGAAGACGCCGTCAGGGATACCCGCTTCTTTTAATAATTCTGCGATTCGGATGGCGCTGAGTGGCACCATTTCAGAGGGCTTTAGTACCATGCAATTTCCTAATGCCAGTGCATTGGGGACCGTCCAAAGTGGCACCATGTGTGGAAAGTTAAACGGGGTGATACATGCAACTATTCCAACCGGATAATGTGAAGTGCGACATTCCACTCCGCGGCTAACTTCTTGAATTTCATCGTGAATAATCTGAGGAAGTGAGCAAGCGAATTCGCAAAGCTCAATTCCCTTTGAAACCTCTGCTGCTGCTTCTCCAATTGTTTTCCCGTTTTCACGGTGAACCAATAAACTGAGCTCCTCTTTATTTGCCTCGAGCAATGCTCTGAATTTGAAAAAGAACTGCACGCGTTCTTTCAAAGTAAGGCCAGACCAGGCTGGGAATGCACTTTTTGCAGCAGCAACCGCCTCGTCAAGTGTTTTTCTTTTTGATAAAGGAACGGCGCCTATAGTGCTGCCATCCAGGGGTGAAAAGACATCCATAGTAGGGTTGCCATTGGATGTAAATTGGCCATTAATGTAGTTTTGGGCTTTAGGGTATTTTGTGTCTGTTGAGCTCATATTGGATAGGTTTAGGTGCTGTGATTTATATTGATAGCGTAGAGTTTCTTGCAAATTTAGGCATACCAGAACTTAATTAAAGATAGGATTTTTTTAAAAAAAAGTGGTAACTATTTAGTGGCTCAATATTTTATGCTTAGAGTCATTCAATTCAGGCGTTCATAAAAGAAGCGTTGCATAGTTACAAAAAAGGGCTTTGATGCCAAGATACTAACCTTGTATTGGGATTTTTGTACACGGATATTGTCAATTGGAGTTCCATTGATTGGTCTCAAGAAATAGAAATTAAAATGCGCTAAAAATTCATTTTACATGGTTGCCATTGCGAAAGTAAGGCCACTTCATTTATAAAGAGACTTTAAATTTCTTGCATTTGCAGGAGTTTTCCATATATTGAAGTTGTTTAAAGTTATTCTGGCGGCCTGTTTGCAAGTCCTTGAAACCTAATGCTTCAGCTATTTATGTTTCCCGTAGCTTGCTCCTCCGCTATAGCTTCGGCGGCACGCGGATGGCTACGAAAAAATAAATAGCCTGTCCCGAACTCGATTTGGGAAGCTTCGCCTTGAGTTCCAGGCACTTCCAACCAAGCTCACCACAAAGCTTTAAACAATTTCATTACAAAAAAACCCATAACACCATGAAAAAGCAATTTAAACTTCTCGGTATCCACTCTTTTTTATTGTTAGCTATTATGCTTTTGAGTATTTCCTGTGCTCGTAACCCAGTTACTGGAAAGCGGGAGTTAAGTCTGATGTCAACTAAAAAAGAAGTGCAATTGGGGGCGGAATATGACCCTAGTATTGTGGCGAGTTTTGGAAAGTATGAGGATGCAAAAATGCAAGGCTTTATCGATCGGAAAGGTCAGCAGATGGCAGCGATTTCTCATCGTAGTAACTTAAATTACGAGTTCAAAATATTGGACTCTCCGGTTGTCAACGCATTTGCGGTGCCTGGTGGCTATGTTTATTTTACGAGGGGTATTATGGCACACTTCAATAATGAAGCAGAGTTTGCTGGCGTACTTGGTCATGAAATTGGACACATCACAGCAAGGCATTCTGCCAAGCAATTTAGTCGGCAACAGTTGGCGCAGGTTGGTTTTATAGTGGGGATGATTGCCTCAGAACAATTTCGGCAGTTTGCTGATGTCACACAACAAAGTCTTGGATTAATATTTCTGAAATTTGGACGTGACGCAGAAAGTCAGTCTGATGAATTGGGGGTAGAGTACTCCACCAAAATTGGTTACGATGCACACCAGATGGCCAACTTTTTTGAAACACTAGATCGTATGCGGGGACAACAAGGTGGCGAGCCGATTCCAACTTTCCTCTCCACCCACCCGGATCCGGGAGATCGAAACAGAAAGGTAGGAGAACTGGCTGATGAATGGGAGAATAAAACCGGAAAGACGAATCTGAAAGTGAATCGTGATTCCTATTTGAGAATGATCGACGGATTAATCTACGGGGAAGATCCACGTCAGGGATATGTTGAAAACAATATGTTCTATCATCCGGAAATGAAATTTCAATATCCAGTCCCAAGAAATTGGCGTACACAAAACTCACCATCACAGGTACAGCATGCTCCCGAAAACGGTGAAGCATTACTCATGCTACATATCGCTCAGGAAAAAACGCTTGTCGAAGCATCAAATAATTTTGTAACCAACAACAAATTACAATTAGTAGGTTCCAAAGATGTACGCGTTCATGGCTTGCCTGCTAAGGCTGTTATAGCCGATCAGGCGAACCCAAATGATCCAAACGCAACCCTTCGGATTTTGACTTACTTCATTCAGTACAATAACATAATCTACAAATTGCACGGCCTTTCTCTTCAAAAGGATTTCAATCAATATGAGCCTTATTTTGAAGACTCTATGGAAAATTTCAAGCCATTGACCGACCAAAATAAGATCAATGTAAAACCGGAGAAAATAAAAATTGTGACCGTTAAAAAGAACACCACACTGAGCCAGGTTTTTATAGATAATAAAATTCCAACCGATCGTCACGAAGAGTTAGCTATTTTAAATAGCATGAGATTGAACGATCAGATAAAAAGCGGGACGCTGATCAAGGTTGTTGAGAAATAATTGATTGAAAAAATAAGTAAAGACGACTTCAGAAAAACTCAATAAGTACAAAGGTTTTTCAGGTTTTTCGAAAATATTATCGCCATTCGAAAAATAAAATTTTAAAAATAATATATGTAACCGACAATATGAAAGCCATGTTGTCGGTTATTTATTTGTGGTGAGCGGGATGTATTACCTACAATCGGTAACAGGTCATTTACCCCCGCCCTATTGAAAATTATGTGCAGCTACCTTGCCTTTTTAACCGCATAGTACGGTACAGAATTTGTATTATTCCTACCTACAACAGCTGATTGATTCTTTGAATAATATTTTAATCGGCTACAACTTAACGAAATATCCTTATTCCCAGTTAGAACATATCCATGTGAGCTTCGCTCACGCATAACAATTTTTTCACATACTGTAAAATTGAAGCAACGCTGTATGCTTCAACTAAAACCCATTTAATTATGAGCGTAACTGGAAACCGTCGCCTTATCCCTTTTTTGGTATTGACCTGTCTGTTTTTTTCAATGCAACTATTAGGCAGCACTCCTGATAAAAACAATCAAAAAAAATCCTTATTCAAACTGGCGCCTGATAATGTTCAGAAAAGTTTGGATGTAATTGATGCGGTCTATCTGAAGATTTCTCCAGAGGCCTTGTCTGGTATTTATAATCAAAAGGCACAGGCACTCGAACTACAAATTCCAACAGGGAACAATACCAAAATTGGTTTGCAACTAGTGCGTAAAAATTTCCTTACGGAGAATTTTGTAGTTACTAAAAGAGCGGCAAACGGAGCAGAACCATTCGACTACCAGCCCGGTGTTTATTATCAGGGAACGGTGGTAGGTGAACCAAACTCACTCGTTGCCATCAGTTTCTTTGAAGATAAAGTTATGGCAGTATTGTCATATAATGGGGATGATCACAACCTTGGAATTTCCACGGATGCCAGTTTGACAGGTGATGATGTCTATGTTCTATACCCGGAAGCTAATCTCCTGGTCGGAAATAACTTTGAATGTCATACGGCAGATGATGATATCGAAATTCCAATTGAAATTAATGGAAACCAGGGTAGTGTTACCGTGACCAATAACTCCGTGAAAATGTACATGGAATGCGATTATTTAATGTATCAGGATTTTGGGTCCAGCGTAACAACTACAACTGACTTTGTCACCAACATGTTTAACGTCGTTTCTGCGGTATACAATATAGATGATATCTGCGTAGAACTTAACGAAGTTTTTGTTTGGGCGACACAAGACCCCTATCCAAGCAGCTCATCGGATGCAGCACTTAATGCTTTTCAAACTCAAATAGCAAATGGTTACAATGGCGATTTGGCGCATCTGCTTTCTACCACCAATAATGGAAATGGAGGGCTGGCTTATGTAGACGTCATTTGTAATTCGAGTATTGGAATTGCTTATAGTAATATTGATGCGAGTTACAGCGACCTCCCAAATTTTAGCTGGACTGTAGAAGTAGTCACACACGAAATTGGACACAATCTGGGTTCACCCCATACACACAGTTGCTCCTGGAGTGGTGGTGCCATCGACAACTGTTTTTGTGTAGAAGGATCATGCAGTGCGGGACCGGAACCTGCCGCTTCAGGAGGAACGATCATGAGCTATTGTCACCTTACCGGAAGTTCTACTTATGGTAGTTGTGAAATTCCTGGCTTTCCAAATCCGGGGATTAATCTGAACCTTGGTTTTGGTCCACAGCCTGCAACACTTATTTTCAATAATATTGAAACCTCTAGTTGTCTTACTGCTTGCGGAGAAGAAGGTGGTGGTGGCGATCCCGGAATGGATTGTTCCACTGCAATCGAGTTGTTTTCTGGTGTGACTTATAATGGAAATACGAATAATGGAGCGTCCAACATAAATTCATATGCTTGCGCAAGCTACGATGAATCGGGTAATGAAGTCGTACACTTTTTTACAGCTCCGGTAAGTGGCGTTGCACAAATAGATTTTAATGAAAATGTAACTGGTTATATAGATCTCTTTGTATTGTCGGATTGTGATCCAAATGCTTGCCTGACCTTTTTTGATGGAGCGGTAGGTGTGAGTGGCACTATAGAAGTAACTGCCGGACAGACCTATTACTTTGTAACGGATGTATACAACGGCGGTGCTGGTGGAGCTTACGATTTGACGATTTCATTTCCGGATGGTGCTTGTCAATGCGGCAATCCAATGGCACTAACCTGCGATAATTTAGAATCCTACAACCAGGGAGCACTTGGTCCGCAAACAGTTTGCTGGACAACCTGGGACGCAGTGGAAGGCGGATTAAGTGACGGCTTGGTTAATTCAGAACAAGCAGCTAGCGGCAGCCAATCTGTGAAAGTAGAAGGAGTCGCTGGTGGTGGTCCGCAGGATGTCGTTTTCCTTCCGGGAAATTACACAAACGGTCACTATCAATTGAGTTTTAAAGTTTATGTTCCTTCTGGAAAAAGAGGGTACTATAATATATTACATCAATTTTTGCCAGGGTCTGCATCTTATCAATGGGCTTCAGAAGTTTATTTTAATGCAAACGGAACGGGGACTTTAAATGCGGGAACAGAAGCGGTAGCAACTTTTAGTTACACGCAGGGAAGCTGGGTAGATGTGATTCAGGATATTGATATCGACAATGACTTGACGACTTTGAATATTGGAGGGACGGCCGTTCACTCATGGCCATTTAGCTATCAGGCTGTTGATATAGATAACGGAATCAATACGTTGGCTGCTGTTAATTTTTATCCATCTGATGAGCTTTTTGAATATTGGATTGACGATATAGAATTGACAGAAGTTTCAGTAGCACCAGTTATGTCTGTTAGTCCCGGTAATCAAAATGTTGGTTCTGCAAGTGGCGTAACAACGTTTAGTGTCAACTCCAATATTACCTGGTCGGTCAGTGATAATGCAGGTTGGTTAACGGTGAGTCCAACCGGTTCCAGTAATAACGGAACCATTGAAGCAAGTTATCAAAACAACTCGGCAACTGTCGAGCGTGTGGCAACTATGACAATTACTGGTGGAGGTATCACACAAAACGTCACGGTGACCCAGGATGCTTTCATTCCTCCAATGATGAGTAATGTGTCATTCACCAATGAAACTTGTTTTGGTGTTGCAGATGGTTCTGTTGATCTGTCTATTACTGGTGGTATAGCTCCCTATACTTATAGCTGGACTAATGGGGCGACCACCGCAAATCTGACGGGTCTGACTGCTGGAACATTTAGTTGTGTCGTGACAGATGCGGCAGGTACAACTTATACCACAGCTCAGGCCACGCTGGTTGCAGCGCCGCAAGTTTTCGTTCAAATTCAAACTCCGGGAACGTTAAACTGTAATCAACTCAACGTAGTAATTGATGCAACTACTTCTACTTCCGGCACTGGTATTTCCGCCAATTGGACAACGCCAACAGGAAGCATTATTTCTGGAGTAAATACGCTGACACCATTGGTGGATGTGCCCGGAGATTATACCCTGACATTGACTTATAATAATGACCCGAATTGTGTGGAGACGGGAACAGTCACCGTGGTTGAAATTCCTGACTTGGCATCAACTGTCAGTTCAACACCAGCCAATGGAACTGCCAATGATGGTTCAGCCATTATAAGTGTAACCGGAGGTTCGCTACCATATCAGTACAGTTGGAGCAGCATACCAACGCAGACAACCCAGCTGGCAACCGGATTGACCGCAGGTACTTATTCCGTGACGGTTGTAGACGCAGCTGGCTGCATGTTGGTCAGCACAATAGATGTTGAAGCCTTGACCAATACTACTTTTATGGAAGGTCTAAATAAATTTAACCTCTTCCCGAATCCAAGTGCCGGTCTGGTCAATCTTGAAGTAGAAATGGAATCTGCGGCAGCGATGCACCTGAAGATCTACGACGTGCTGGGAACGGTAGTTTGGACAGGTACCTATAATGCGCAAAGCGTTTCGCAGCAAATTGATTTGTCCGACTTGAGTAGCGCCGTTTATTTTGTAGAGATAAATGTGGGTGGGGCTAGTACGGTTCAGCGCTTGTTGATAGGGGGGTAGGAGCCAAAGGCTCAATTCAAACTTGTCAATCCATTCAGCTTCTTCAAGTCATCAGCACATTTTTTGTAAGCAGGATGTTTTGTCCCTAGAGCGACCGCTTTAATAGACAAAGCATCTTGCAACATAATAATTGCCGCATCTTTACTTTTCTTGCTTAGGAGTATGGCGTAATCGTGCATGGTTTCTGCGTATTCGGGATGTGTTTTTCCCTGTACATCAGCTCGCATGATTAGTACCTTTTTGTAAAGCTCGTTGGCTTCCTTGGCGCGGCCCATGCTGGCATAGGTATTTGCCAGAAGGTGAAAATTTCCAGCGAGGTCAGCTGGTGTACATTCTTTGCATTGTTCGATGTCAGCATTACTTTTTACCAGTGTTTCTTCTGCTTTAAGCACTTCACCTGTATTCAGATATAATTTGGCAAGTTGAGACATGGCAGTGGTGTAGTGAAAACTGTTGGTTCCTTCTTTCGTTTTTAAAATAGGAATGGCCACTTCGTACAGTTTTAGTGCATCTTCAGACTGACCAACAAGTTGGAGCAGATCGCCCATTCGGTAAGCACTGATGGCGTTTACGACATGTTCTTCACCAAATACTTTTTTACTGGTTTGCAAGGCATTATTAAAAAGATAACGAGCTTGTTCGTATTTACCAAATTTGGTATAAGCGATGGCTACGTTGTGCAAACTTGCGATGTAATTATGGTGTTTATAGCCATATTCTTTTGTGGCACTTGCATGTGCAGCGTGGCCATACATGATGGCATCGGGGTATTCTCCTTTGCGAAGTAACTCTAATGTTTTTTCATTGAGTTCTTGCCAGCCTTCAGCTTGTGCCAAAACAGCGTGGGTCATAAAAGTAAAGGATAGGCAGAGTGCTACGGCTAACTGTAGTTTTGACAGAAATTTTCTCATGGTTGCGATATGTTATGGTTGAGTAGCACGGGAATTACAATTCACGTATTACTTTGTTACAATGCGTAATTAGTTGAGCTCAAGTGGTTAGATCGAAGTTGGGAGGCAAATTGTGTGAGTGAGAACTGTCCTAAGAAGTGGTAACAGTATATACAAGTTATTTCAAAAAATGGTGAAAGGCAATGTTGGGGTGAAGTAAATTGGGTTTATTTTTTAAGTGCTTGATTTTGGGTGGTTTATTGATGTATTTTTTTTGTATGTGTTAATTTTTTTTGGAGTTTATTGTTGATCGCTTTACTCAAACTGGTAATGCGACCCCGCCATTCGTCGGAGCAAGCTCCGGCTGGGGTACGGTGTGCAATTTATTGGGCTAAGGTTGCGTCCATTTTTTGCCATGCTGTGCCTGCGGGAGGAAATCCTACCAGGCTTAGGTGCGCTGCACCTACAAAAAAGCCCCAAAGCAGCAAAACCGCCTTGAGGTATTAAATTATTCCATATTAAAATCTTTTAGTCATTGTTGACATCCCTTTAGCCTGTACGTTAAAGGGAAGTCAACAGTTAATGGTCAACAGTCAACAGTTGAATCAAGCTTCCTCCAAAGTGCCCTGATATTTCGACACCAATTTCTGTTGTATATCAGATGGAACCCGACTATACTCTGCAAACGCACGGGTAAACTTAGCCTTACCCTGAGTAATAGCCCGTAAGGTGGAAGAATATTTGTAAAGTTCTGCCAAAGGCACTTTAGTTTTTATTTTTTGATAATGGCCTTCTGCTTCCATGCCCATGATGATGGCACGACGCGTTTGAAGATCACCCATCACGTCACCCATTACATCGCCGGAGCACAGAATATCCAGATCGTATATAGGTTCCATTAATTGAGGGTTCGCATTGTTAAAATTGTTTTTAAAAGCTTGCGCTGCTGCAATCATAAAAGCCATGTCGTTGGAATCTACCGGATGCATTTTCCCATCATAAATGGATACGCGAATGTCGCGACAATAAGAACCTGTCAATGGTCCTTCTTCCATTTTTTGCATCACACCTTTTTTGATGGCGTTGGCATATTTGGCATCTATTGATCCACCGACGATGCACCAGTCAAATACCAGTTTTCCGCCCCAGGGTAACTCGTCGACTTCTTCTGTGCGTACGTTCAGTCCTGCTGGCGGTGGCATACCTTCGTACCAGGGCTCTATGCGCATATGTACCTCACCAAATTGTCCGGACCCACCAGATTGTTTTTTGTGGCGGTAGCTGTCGTTGGATTCTTTGGTAATCGTTTCCCGATATTCAATTTTAGGTCGGATGAATTCCATCTTAATATTATTGACCTTCTCAATTCGATATTTAATCAGATCGAGGTGCAATTGTCCCTGACCATGTAGTAAGGTTTGTTTCAATGATTTGGATTGCTCGACAATTAGAGTTGGGTCCTCTTTTTGAATTTGATAAAGCGCCTTCATTAGTTTCTCCATATCATTTTTACTAGGAGGACTAACCGCCGTTCTAAATCTGGAATGAGGAAAAGGAATAGGAGTGATTTGTACTTCACTTCCTTTTGTACAAAGCGTATCATTCGTTTCTGATTCCTTTAGTTTTACGGTAACGCCCAGATCGCCGGCTTTAAGAACCGTGTCATTTGTTCTGTTTTTGCCATTTGCGACAAAAACCTGGTTGATTCTTTCAGTAGAGCGTGTTCTTGGGTTATAAACTTCGTCGCCTGATTTCACAGAACCAGAAAAGACCTTAAAGTAAGAGACCATTCCTACCTGCGGTTCAGAAATTGTCTTATAGATAAATAACTTTTGAGGTCCGTTTGCATCGCACTTCAAGGTATTGCCGTCCTCCAACACTGCCTCCGGTCGCTCTGCGGGTGAGGGGCAAATATCATTAATGAATCCCATGATTCGACCGCTTCCCATATTGCGTTCAGAAGAAGCACAGAAGAGTGGAAAAAACTGTTGGTTGGCAATGGCGATGCGTAATCCCATTGTCAGTTCCTCCTCACTAAGCGAACCTTCCTCAAAGAATTTTTCCATAAGGCCTTCATCATTCTCCGCTGCTATTTCGACCAGTTGATTGTGCATTTCCTGAGCACGTCCCATTTCCGATTCAGGGATAGGCTGCTTTTCTGGTTTGCCCCCATCATCTTTAAAAACATACATCGTCATCCGCAGTGCATCTACGATGGTTTGAAAACCAACTCCCTGATTGGTCGGATACTGTACGGGTGTTACTTTGTTGCCAAAACGAGCTCGTGCCTGTTCCAAGGTGTTGTCAAAATCAGCCTTCTCGTTGTCAAGGTGGTTCACCACAAATAGGGTAGGCGTCTTAAATTTCTCCACGTATTCCCATAGTAATTCCGTTCCCACTTCTACACCGCTACGTGCGTTCAATAACATCACAGCGATGTCAGATACTTTGAGTGAAGAAACTACTTCACCTACAAAATCGTCCGACCCCGGCGTGTCCATAATATTGATTTTCGAATCTTTCCACTTAGCGTGTAAGAGCGTACTAAAGAGCGAGTTGCCTTTTTCCTGCTCGATGTTGGTATAGTCGGATGTGGTGGTCTTGTCCAGAACGGTACCTCGTCTATTGGTGGCCTTTGCTTCAAAAAGCATAGCTTCCGCAAACGTGGTCTTGCCTGACCCGGAGTGGCCCAGCAAGACCACGTTCCTTATATCCTTTGTGTCGTATCCCATAAGAAGAAGATTTTGTGTGTTCCGTGGAGGAGCACGGGTTAAGAAAAGAACCTTTGTTTGTCTTTAAACGAAAAAGGGCTCTTAAATTAACAAAAAACGCTCTATTTGACAAAGAAAATAGGGGTAAAGTTGTTTTTGGCGGAATTATAGGTGCATGAGAAGTGATTTGTGTACGTATTTTGCTTTATTGGGTTTGGGGATGAGAGATGGGAGAATGGGAAGATTAGTAGATGGGAGGATGCAACACTGTCAGAATTAGGATTTGTAGGATGCTGAGACTGTCCCATAAAGTGTACTTTTCAATGAAAATTCAACTAGGAGTCAAGTTGTTGTTGCCTGCCGATTTTTTCTAAAGATTATCGATTTCTTCTAAGCTTAAATCAGTTAGTTCTTGAATGTCTGAATTTGACATTCCTTTTGCTTTCATTTTTCTAGCAGTTTCTTTCAAGCCTTCTTTCAAGCCTTCTTTCAAGCCTTCTTCTTTAGCTTCTTCAGCAATTTGTTGCTTTTCTTCTTGCATCATTTGGATGATAGAACCATTTTTGGCTAACATCATTTCAAAATGCATTCTTTGGTCAGGAGTCATCTGACTCTTATCCACTTTACTCATAGCTTGTTCTATCCAATCTTCTGTTAAGAATTTGGGCAATTGGTCAAGGCCTTTGATGTGTTCTAAATTCTTCATGATATAAATGAGTTTATCTAAATCTGATTGAATGTCTGATTCTTTCTTTTCAAATTTATTAATTTCTATAATAATATGCGTGATTTGAGGGTCTAATTCTTCGCCTTTTTGGTTTTTTAACCTTCCAAAGTGGTAATATTCCTTTGATTTTGGAAAAATTCCTTGA
>Ga0114957_1002262_pt1 | contig 18744 bp, 17 predicted proteins | sample BantaG_FD_87175 | JGI IMG/M metagenome (GOLD analysis project Ga0114957, IMG submission 87175) | Marine algal microbial communities from Bantry Bay, Ireland - BantryBay_4 metaG | ecosystem: Host-associated > Algae > Red algae > Unclassified | place: Bantry Bay, Ireland | collected 2014-11-21 | reverse complement strand
TTGCACGGCATCTTTTCCGTTATCCCATAAATGCGCGTACGGATGAGCTCCACCTAATGGACGGGCATCTGCATCTGACATATATCTCAAACCCAAACGATCATTCTCCGCCAAGATCTCTAACAGCGCCTCAGCCTCATTTGTATCCTCTGTAAAATCTTGGTACCCATACAAGACAGTTCGCTTATCCCAAACACCAATCTTGTCATCGTAAGCGTCCGTAAAATCCAAAGCACCGTTTGCTCCTATCGTAATATAAGGATGCGGATAATCCATCACGGAGGCTCGATCATTATAACTTGCTGCAAAATTATGCGCTAGCCCGATGGTATGCCCTACCTCATGCGCGGACAATTGTCTCAGCCTCGCCAAAGCCATTTCTTGCATTTCATCAGACACTGCCTCACCTTCTTTATAGGGGCCAATCAATCCCTGAGCAATTAAAAAATCTTGTCGTACACGTAATGACCCAAGGGACACATGACCCTTGATGATCTCTCCTGTCCGAGGATCTCTAACCGAAGCTCCGTATGACCAACCTCGAGTTGCCCGATGTACCCATTGGATCAGGTTATATCGGATATCCATCGGATCTACATCACTAGGCAAAATCTTAACTTGAAAAGCATTTTCATATCCAGCTGCTTCAAAAGCTTGATTCCACCATCGCGCTCCATCAAGTAAAGCTGACCGCACAGGCTCTGGTGCTCCAGGATCTAAATAATAGATAATAGGCTCTACCGCTTCACTCATCGACGCATTAGGATCCTTTTTTTCAAGCCGATGTCGCGTGATATATCGCTTTACTAAAGGCGCGTTGATCGGCGTGGCATAGTCCTGATAACTAATATCAAAATATCCACACCGAGGATCAAAAACTCTAGGCTCATATTCATCATCCGGCAGCTCGATAAAAGAATGATGTTGACGCACTGTAATCGCCTTCGCCGTAGGAGTCACGTCTCGAATATATCCTCCTTTCGGCTCTCCCACAAAAGTTAAGGTTGCCTCTAGTTCTGTATTATCAGGAAAAGCTCTGCATCTCGGGAGATAAACTGCCGACCGAGTAGCGTCCGCCTTATAAGCTCCCTGCTTAGTCGTCTTTAATCTCCCAACCACGTCGTGTGCGTCCCTCAGCAAAAAAGGTGTTGCATCCACTACCACCTTTCCACCTTCTTCCCCCTCCACTTTGAAACCCCATAAAACGGATTGTGCAAACGCCTCTTCGACCGATTGTCGTTCCATCAAATTATTACTCTCCGCCCGAAAAGCATAATTCACTTGCGTCAACAGCACTTTGGGGCCGATCTTCTGAAATTTCACAACATGCTCCCCTCCGAGCTGCCCACGATCTAGTCCAATATCATTTGACCCAACACCAGCAGCAAGAGAATTGACATATAGAAATTCTGTATCAAAATCTTTTATCGCCAAAAGCAGCTTACCCTTGCTCTCATCCCAATAAAAATCTATAAAGCCAGACTGCTTCTCCCATCCACTCATCTTGTCTGCAAGACTTATCTTATTATCTTTTCCGTCTGCTTGCGCTGCCAACTTATCGAGCTGTGGACTACAAGCAAGGATCAACATCATACATAATACTCCAAATAGGATTTCCCTTTTCATACTTTTCGTTTGTGTGAAAATAGGAATTTTTGATCATCTATTTAAATGGGAAATCTTAGTATCTACTTGGGCTATCACGATCCCTCGGTTCCGCTGCGCTACTCTCGGGACGTGACCAGGCTCTCCGTTACTACCCAGATTTTGGCGAAGCCAAAAATCTGGATACCACTGCGATCCTTTATCCTGCTCGCTCCGCTGCGCCGAGCTTGGGCTAAACGCCCTCGCGAAAGACGGTGTATAATGTACAATTAACAATTTGCATTTTGGAAATTACAACGATGAATGATTTATGATGATGAAACTAACTAACTAGCTAACAAACAAAACTGGACAAGGGATCGGAGTCAGGCGACCGTAGGGAGTCGTCCCAAATTTTTCGCGCCTAGCCCGTCGGGCAAGCTTTGGGACCGAAATGAAATGTAGTGACGCAGAGCCCGGTGCCGATTCTTCTTCGGCATGGCCCCAAAAAAACTAACCCATAAAACCGAGTCCACGCTTTACTGAAACTAGTTTGTACAAATCCATTTGCATCAAGTAAAAAAAGATATAATGGTCAAAATGGCATTTGGGGTCTTTTTGACATGCTATATATATCTAGTAAGATTAGGGTAAAGTGGTGAAATTGATAACAATTCTGGCATTCTCTCCATCCAACGATAGATATTTTCAACTAATAAGCTATAAAATGCAAATCCTTAGACACATTTATACCTATATAATTTTTTTCATATTAGCAGTAATATTGCTAAAATAGGCTTAATATTGCTATATAAAGCGTATATTTGAGTTATAAATATGTGTAACACAATGAAGTGTTCACTCATTAATTTTATAACTACATAACAAATTATGGCTACTAAAAAGAAAAAAACAACAGACGCTAGGTACACTAAAACTCAGATCATTGCTCAAATCGCAGAAGATAATGAGCTTTCAAAAAAGCAAGTTGATGGTGTGCTTGATTCTTTGAGCGAAATAATCCAGCTTCACATCAATAAGAAATCAGTTGGAGAATTTGTTCTTCCTGGTTTATTGAAGATTAAGACAGTTAAGAAGCCTGCTACTAAAGCACGTATGGGAATCAACCCGTTCACTAAGGAAGAGCAGATGTTCAAAGCTAAGCCTGCATCAACTGCAGTAAAGGTACTAGCACTTAAGAAGTTAAAGGAGATGGCTAACTAATCTTAGTTTAATCCAAGTCTAAATTATAGACAATAAAATGGGATAGGTTTAATTACCTCTCCCATTTTTTTTGTTTATGAAACGATCCCGTCCCAAATTAAGAGTGCTCGCTACTCTACTTATTCATATATTCTACAAATGAAATAATATCCCTGCTGTAAATGCTTGTGAGTTAAAGCTTTTAGGTAAAATCCGAATGTTTTCATTTGTAGCAAAATCAATATCATAATTAAGGCTTATAGAAGCTGATTTACCAATTGCAATATTAACTCCTCCCATAAAAGCTGAGCTAAATCCAAGCGGAGAATAAAAATTAAATCCTCCTGCGAATTTAGGCCTAAAAGAACCTCTAGGGTATACATACTCAAACTGTAAAGGAATTTTAAAGCTGGCTTTTCCTGATTCATTTATTTCTAATGGTATACTGACAACTCCAGTTCTCAAATATAATTTCTCGTTAGATCTAGAGAGTTTAAAGTGCATTAAAAAACCTGCTTGAAATTTGGATCCCTGATCCAAATCAGCAGATTTAGAAAAATTGTGAACACCAGAAAGAAACTCCAAATCAACTTTCATAGATGGATGAATCTTTTCATAGATAACACAATCAATATTACATACTGCGTCATTATAGTCTTCAAGAAGCCTAAGCAAAGTTTTATGCTTTAGTTCACCAAAGGACATGATCCGATGATTAAGTTTAGGTGCATCTTCCATATATATTTTTAGGACATCTCTATGTTGCGTGGTCTTATACCCTAAAGTTCTGCCACCAACTTGCTTAATCCCTTCTTCATAAATTAATTCTTTTAAGCCTAGATTTTCATTATAGAGAAAATATTGATCTCCATTGTTTCTCATATAGAAAAGACTCACTTGTCCATCAAGTAAATATTCTAAGAAATAATATTTTGAATTAATTTCTTTAGCTACATAATACTTACTGTCAATAAATCGAAATGCAGAAATTTCACTAGGGAAATACTCCTTAATCTTACTATCACTATTTTTAAATTTGCAGACACTGCTCATTAAACGATCACCTCGATAGTCAATTTCTCCAAATAGTGTATCTCCTGATACCTCAATAATATAACCTGGTCTAAAGTCAGTCTGTGCATGGAGTCCAAAAATCGTAAAAACAAACACGATTACAATTAGATTTTCTAGTTTTAGTAGAGACATAAGTTTTACTATTAGTTTTTCAAAATACTATGATGATTTGAAATATGAAGATAATAAAAAAATAAATTATTATCCTATTATCATGATATATAGATGATGGAGTCAATTGTTCAAACATAGCCCAATTGGAAGATCAATTTTGGGTTCAGGCAGGATCTGTTCTAAGCATTAGCATTCGGAAGTTGGTTGTCCGTATTAGATTTGATTGCAGATATAATTCTTTTTAGCCTTGCTTATTAATAACTTCTAATCCAAACTAACTTACCTCTCGCAGACCCAAATATTTCTTTTAAACTTTGAATTTCCTCTTTTCTCAATAGTGCAAAAATCTGAAACTTTTAGTCCTGATTTTTTGATTAAAGTTTCGATATCTGAATTAGATACAATAATTATTCGATTGGTTAATTTAGCTACTGATTCAATAATACCGTAGACAATAGCGTCATTTGAATGGGTGTATAAGTTGTATGGAAGATCGACAATAGCTGCATCATACTTTTTATGATGGTCTTTAATATCCGAATGGTATACCTTAGCAGTATAGTTATAGTGTGCGAGGTTTTCTCTTGTGTTTTTACAAGCTTTCCAATTAATATCACATCCTTCCATGTTGAATCCAGAAAAACATGCTTCCAACATTACTGTACCAACACCACAACAAGCGTCTAATAGCTGATTGGTTTTATTTCCTCTCGATGCGATGCCAATAAGCGTTTTAGCAATTTCAATACTAAGAGAACTGCTAAACTTACGGGGCTTTTTATTATGTTTTTGCCAGTCCGCATCGTGTTTTGTTAATATCCCAAAATGCCAAACATTTTTATAAAAGCATATAGAGTATATTATCGTTGGGTTGTAGTAATTGGGTTGCCCTTCTATACGATATCCGATATCTTTTAATTGCTTAAGTCTTTCTGTATACCCAGTAGTATCTTCATCCAAAGTCAGATACTCAGCTTTAAATCCTTCAACCTGAATATTTTCATCCTCTATCCTTTTTAAAAGTTCGGAAGAATCTTCCGAAGAAAAAATAATCTCAAATCTGTTTTTAATAAATGGACTAATCGAGGGATTTACTTTAGTATTCGAAAACAACAAGTTATCCTTTACTTCTTCTCCAAATATCTGCCTTGACTCTAACTTACACAATTCACGATGATGATAGTTGTATCTAAATGTGTAGATGTAGTTGTTTTGGATATTTTTAGTTTTTAGCAATTTTGAAATGTTATTTTTTTCATCGTGGACAAGGTTTGATGATATCGATTAATGCTCTGTATATAATCCTCGACGAACGAAGGTATGCTCAAAAAAGTATGCCTTAATTCAATTAGTCTCCTTTAAAATATACAACAAGTAAAATTAAGAAAACTTTAAGTATTGACATGCAGCAATAGATTCGAATGTAGAATCTTATAAATAGATGGAGTTTGTTCCAATTGTATAAAATACCAAGTATGATTTTTACTAACCAAAATAAAAAGATATGAAAACGATTCAAATTTTATGTATTGCCTTGCTCATCTTCAGCTGTAGTGATGATGATGCCCCAATTCCAAATATCGTAGAAGCAGCGTGTCTGACAAATACCCTAGGGAATAGTATTATTGCTTTTTATCCATTTAATGGCGGAGCTCTTACTGATGAGTCTGGAGATAACCATAATCTATTAAATACAACAAATGCAACTTCTACCTTAAATAGAAATGGAAATGCTAATTGTGCATTCCTATTTGACAATAGAACATCACAATCGGAATATTTATCTATCAATGATGCTAGTTTCCTCGATGGGCTCAACGAATTTTCTGTTTCACTTTGGTATCAGATTACGAATGATGACGTCGAGAGTTTTAGTACGCTACAAGGCTTAGTTGAAAGGGGTATGGAACGTCACTGTGGAGATAAAAACGGGGAGTGGTCTTTAGGTCTTTCTGATTGTTCTAAAGCAGTTTTTGGACACAGTAATTCTGTATGGGCAAACCCAATGATAGATGGATGCCAAGAACAATTGGATGCACAGCTAGACATTTGGAGACATGTCGTTGCTGTATACAATGGAAATAACTCCAAAATTTATATTGATGGTGTTTTGAATGGAGAAGCGAACGGTAACCCTAATTGCAATGGCAATGACATAGAATCTAAAGATTTATTTATTGGCTTCAACTTTACCGGAGCAATAGACGATATCATTATTTATGATAGAGAGTTGTCTCCTAGCGAAGTGAGCGAATTGTTTCAGGCGGATACTTGCTGTGGGTAAAGAGGGTTTAGTTCTTAGATACAAGTCCCGATGTAATACTCGTGTCTATATGAGTCTATCTTTAGTCCCATTTAGAAGGCTTAGCTAGACACGAGTATTTAATTGAGCAATTTACAGATGGGATACAATCCTCAACCAACGGTTCTTTTTTAGGGTTATTGGCTTCGTAGACAAACCTCGAGCAACGGGGAAACATGATTCTTTAAACGTAGTTTGGTTTGCCTTCGTTGACACACCTCGACGAACGGTTAAACTTACCTATTACTCAATTAAATAAATGTAGTAAATCAAGGTTGAATTTGGAGGCACATTGCCACCTTTTTCACTCCCGTATCCCATGGACGGCGCAATTTTAATTACCCTTATTTCTCCCTCTTTCATATTAGTTATTCCAAGGGAAAACCCCTTTACGAAATAACCTAATTTTCCATGGAGCGGTTTTTCTCGAATAAACGAACTATCAAACGAATCTCCATTCAGTAAATACCCTGCGTAGTGTAATTTTACATTTTGCTCTGTGTCAAATTCAGTATGCTTAGGGTTATCTATCTCCGATTTATTAATCCAAAGTCCTTCTGTTATTTCTTCCCATATTATGTCATTGATACTAGAAGGAAATTTCTCTTTGGCCTCTTTTCCATCTTTATCAATTTTTATTTTTCTGGCAAGTCCGTCTTTGTCATATTTTACAGAATATGATAGATTTTCATCCTCGTCAAATGCTTTATGCGTTCCAATTGGCACATATCTATCACTTTCTATGAATTTAACTGTCTTCGAATATTTGCCTTTGTAAGTATCCTGTGCATTTAATTGCGTCATTACACTTAGTAGAATAATAATGGCTAATAAATTGATCTTCAATAACTTGTTGCTTATCATTTGTAAATCCTTTCTTCTTTTAACTTTTAATTTATAACTAAATAACGCTCATCGGGGTACAGCTAAACATTTGGCAACACCTAGTTACTGTATATTTAAACAACAACTCCAAAATTTATTTTGATGGTGTATTGAATGAAGAAGCGAGCGGTAACCCCGAATATCATGGCTATGGTATAGAATCTGAAGATTTATTTATCGGCTTCAGCTTTACGGGTACAAGATACGACAAGATTATTTATGATAGAGAGTTGTCTCCAAGCGAAGTGAACGAATTTTTTCAGGCGGACACCTGATGTGAACAAAGATGGCTTATTTCCCTTCAGGGAATCTTACCACCTTTGTAATACATACCGAAGCAGGAAAAACACTTCCTTCAATTTATTCCTAATGCATAATCTTTAATCAATATTTCTGCGGGTATATCCAATTTACTGTTCAGCTGGCGGATCATAGACAGGCTCAATTTTATCATATTCTTTATGGCTTCCTATCCATACTATAAATACGAGCTTTAACTTGTATTCTACATCTACTAACAATCTGTAATCGTTTCCTTTAATGTTGAATACTACCCTTTTAGATGTTAAGATGGATGCGTTTCTATATTTCTCTTTTAATTCAGAGGCTTTATATCAATTCTCCATTCTCACTTCTTGGTAATTCTTATTCAGATTCTAGAGATATAACAGCAGCTTCAACTCGAGCTTGTGCTATCCATAAATCAAGAGAATTCAACTTAGTTCTTACTCTGGCTTTTGACAATATTGACTTTAAATAATTTAAATCAATTTCAGCTAATTGATCAAAATACCTAATTCCAGCCTTATTGAGGTGCTTTTCAATTACTGCTCCAATTCCGTTAATTTTTTTTAAATCGTCTTTTTTCTTATAACGAACTCTATTTTCAGATACTTTCCCAGTTTTTCTTTTAATTCTCGAAGATTTAGATGCACTAGTCTTAACCTTCTTTCTATTTATTTTTCTATTTCTTTGTTCATTTTTACTTTTATCTGGAAAAACTTTTGAAACTTCAACAGTATTCATTCCCATCATTTTTTTCATTAGAGAGTTGATATCAATTTGTTTTACAACCTCCACCTCTTTTATAATTTCTATTGGAATCTCTCTAATTACTTCAACTTCTTTAATAACCTCAACTTCTTTAACAACAACTACCTCTTTTATTACCTCAACTGGCACTTCTTGAATTACTATTACTTCACGAATATCATTATCTTTACTTATAGGATTTTTCTTTGATCCTTTAGGGACATCTAATGCATTATTAAGCTCATATTTTCTGCTGAATGCCTCTTGTCTCATAGCAAAATATTCTGAAAACCTAAGCACTAAATCCTTACTAATATTTCTTCTATAACTTAGTATGTCATTTATAATTTGTCTTGATACTCCAATTTTCTTTGCAAATTTTGCTTGAGATAATTGAAAATCCTTTAATAGTGATTTGAGTAGCTCTACAGGATTTAAACTAGAAATCATTTCTTTTTGATTTCGTAAATCAAACTCTTCAATAAGGAGTTCCAATAACTCTATTTCATCTATATCAGCTTTTCTCTCTTTCAATATGAATGCTTCAAGTAAATCACAATATTTATTGTATTGCTTTATGTTTTTAATCTTTTTATACTTCATCTCAATTATAATTTTAAAGCAAACATATTAATATCACACACATCAATTTTATCATACTCTTTATGAGTTCCAACGAATTTTATAAATAGTGTTACCTTGTATGTCCCAAAATGATAGCCACAAATCATTCTATATTTATTTCCACCAATATTAAATATCAATCTATTACTACCTTGTTCGCTGCAATTAATTAGATCTGTACTATTAAAAGATTTTGAAGCGTCACTTGGATTATTCCAATCGACCAAATCTAATTTTTTCTTAAACTCGCCAAACGCTTTTATCATTGCATTATTTTCTCCGCAATGAATTATTACATTTTGCCATTTAATAATATTAACCCTCATAACTAAAGATATGCAAATATATACTTGTACGCAATCCGCATACATATATTTAGTAAGTTTAACACATAATATTGACATAAACTAAATAATTAGTGTTTTGAACCATAAACTAGTTCTTAAAATAGGTTCAAATGTAGACTTGAGCCCATATATCTATTTCCATTAGAGGTGATTTCGTCGAGTCAGCTGAAGATTATTTGTATTCTTAAACAAAGTATTTTATCAAGCTTGCACCTGGGTTGTTTAACACCTTTATTATAGAAGCTGATTATAATTTGGATGGTTGACTTAACGTAATATGGCTAGGCTACACGGGAGAATAAAACTAAATCCTCAACTAAAGACTCTTTTTCTAGGTTATTCTTATGAAAACTGAGGTCGACTAACCAGCTCCTTTCAATAATACTCCAACCTCCTCGATTCTAAAATTAACTTTCCGCTGGAGTATTGGCATTTTCTTTCTGTCCAATATCCAAATTTATAATTGAAATATTTTGTTACTTGAGCTTCTGAATCATCATTTGTGTTCCAGATTGTTTCTAGTAGAAGACCATCTTTATAAAGAGATTTATCTGTGTGGATTAATATGCCATTGTTTTCTCTATATACTTCTAGTTGTACGTCACAGCCTTGGTAGGTATAAATCGACATTTTTCCATCAGCTCCATTCATCTTGACTGGTCTTCCAAGTTCATCATTTTGCACTACAACGTTGGTGTCAATATTTGATAAGCCTGACATCCCATCAGTGTAATGAACAATGGTCTGGGTTAGATTTTTTGAGTCATATCTATACTCTACCTTTCTATTATCATCTTCTCGAAGAGTCAGTCTACCCGATGTATTGAAATGAATCGTACCAGATACTGTTTGTGTTGTATCGCTTAATAAAACTGCTTCTATCTTTGCTGATTTTATCCCTCGGTTGAAGGGCACATCTATCAACCTCATTCAAATGCCCATCGAAATTTTACAAATTTCTATCTCATTTTGCATCTTGAACTATTTCGTTGCTCTTCAGTCGCTTAGCAAAGGCTAAACTTCTTCATCACGCCTCCCCGTTGCTAAAACGGGACAAGCTATATTTCAAGCGCAAAATAAGATTGGTCTATTTTCAGAGGTTAATAGAGGTGCCCTATAAAGCAATTAGATCGGTTTTGAAATATTGAATTGCAGGACAAAAGTACAAGTGTCATAATGCAGTATGGTTTCATGATATATAAATCTTCCTTATTCATAGAGACTCAATAAAAAAGATGAATGCATGAGTGCCTATTCATCAATCTTATCATTAGTACTAATTCTTGTTATTACGGTATTAGTAATCTCAATAAATGCATCAACCCAAGAGATTTCATTATTCTTAGCATACACCTCAATTTGGTAAGGATATCCCATCGCTGGTTTTTTAATACCATACTCTTCTTCAAGATAACTACTAATTTCCTTAGTCAACACACTACTTTGAGCTCGAACTTCAAAACCAGTCACAAATGATTGGATACTATCTTGTGAAATAGGATAGATGTACATTTCCATTTTTTTCAAAAAAGATTCTAAAACTTCAATATTCAAATTGTCATTCATAATTCTTTCTATTAAGAGTTACTTTTATTCGTAACAATCCTTTAATTAATTGTGAATATAATTAAACAAAGAAGTATTCGTCATGTGCTGCGCCCTTGATGCTATACGCTTGTCTAGCTTAGTCGTCCCACATAAATAAAGCTAATTCAATAACTGAATCTTTTCTTAGGTTTGGATTTAACACGTAATGAGCGTATGGAATCGATGATACAATCATCGACTAACAATTCATTTTTTAATTTTTTGCTGCAAAGACAAACCTCGACCAACTGGGAGAAATACTACCTTCAATTTATTGCTAGTGCATAATCTTTAATCAATATTTCTGCGGGTATATCCAATTTACTGTTCAGCTGGCGGATCATAGACAGGCTCAATTTTATCATATTCTTTATGGCTTCCTATCCACACTATAAATACCAGCTTTAACTTGTATTCAATATCTACTATCAATCTGTAATCGTTTCACTTGATATTAAAAACCACCCTTTTAGATGTTAAAATGGAAGCGTTTCTATATTTCTCCAGGTTTTTCTTAACTGCATAATTAGTGTTTATTTTACATAATCAGCATCTAGCTCTTGAATAGTCAGCAATGGCTCTTCTCCATTTATATAATATCTAGCACTCGAATATAAATAGTCCTCAGCACGGTCTACTAAACCAGCTCTAATAGGATTAAGATGGATGTAATCTATACGAGCTTTGACCCACTTGGTGCTCATTAGTTCGATTGGATGATTATCTCGCTGCCACAATTGATATTCTTTATTATTCGAATTGAATTTAGCATAATACTTCATCAGCTTTGTCATCCACTCTTGTCTGCTTTCCTTGCTGTTTGTAAGAATCTCGCTTATTATTTGCTTGGATGTGTGTCTTTTAAAGTCTCTAATGATATCTGATAGCGTAAAACCTTCATCTGCAGAAACTATCAGATGTAAATGATTGCTCATGATCACGTATGAATGTACACTTAGTCCTTTATTCTCAATGCAGAACTTTAAACTATCTATAACAATATCCTTGTATATCTTTCTTGTAAACACATCCATCCATCCCACTATAGTAGGTGTGATAAAGTGCAAGTTATTTTGATTTGTGATTTTATGACCGTTCATCTACCTTTAGTATTTTACTTTTCTAAAGCTATGAAATTATTTTCATTTATTAAGTGCTTGACAAATGCTATATTGTATTCACGTATCCAAGCACGTTCGTCATTGTCACATAATTTAATATCAACCAACAGTAAATCGATGATAAACTCATCAAAAAGTACGTTCGTCAAGGGCTGTGCCCTTGATGCTATACGCTCGTCATGCTTAGCTATCCTATTTGATTAATAACTAATTCAAAAACTTAGTCCCTTCATATAATTTAGATTATACACGTGATGAGCGTATATAATCGATGTTACAAACATCGACTAACGATTCTTTTTCGTAATTTTGCTCTGTAGACAAACCTCGACCAACGGGTAAGCTAGACACGAATATGTCATTGAGGATTCAATCCTCAACGAACGGTTCCTATTGAGGTTATTGACTTCGTAGACAAACCTCGACCAACGAGGAAAGTTACTTATACTTGCATAGTTAAGCTAGAAATTATTACCTCTCATTGAGAACACAATCATTAACGAAAGACAATTATTTAGGTTTATTAATTGCCCAAAGCTCAACCAACAACCCCCTCTCAATAATTCTCCAATCTCCTCGACTCTAAAATTAGGTTTCCGCTGGAGTATTGGTATTTTCTTTTTGTCCAATAGCCAAATTTATCAAATTTATAATCGAAATATTTTGTTACTTGAGTTTCTGTATCATCATTTGTATTCCAGATTGTTTCTACTAGAAGACCATCTTTAAAAATAGAAATATCTGTGTGGATTAATGTGCCATCGTTTTCTCTATATACCTCTAGTTGTTCGTCACAGCCTTGATATGCATAGATCGACACCTTACCATCAGCTCCATTAATCTTGACTGGTCTTCCAAGTTCATCATTTTGCACTACAACATTGGTGTTAATTTTTGCACTTAAAGGCTCACTCTTATTTTACTTTTTCTAATAAGTAAAGAACAATAACACAACCAGTATAAAACTAAATTGTATTATGATCTTCAAACGAACACATTTCAAAATCCAAATCTTGAATTTCATTGTCTGTAATTTCCTTATCCACTTCTAAAAAATCAATCGGAGTAATACTCATATTAAGTTTTTCATTACTCATTTGGATTTCTTTCTTAAATTCATTCCACTTTTGTAATAGCAAAACAGGACAATTTTTGCCAGTCCACTGTTTATGATTTACAATATTTGAAAAATCAATTTTAAGTTTTTTGCATAAGATTGCAATCAATAACGCTGCTTTTTTATCAGCCTTGTCTTGATTAATTCCTTCATTCATACATACCTCAATTCCAATACTAGTATTATTAGCTTTTGCACCAGCATGTATTGCATGCTCATTTAAGGGTAGCTGCTGAATGACATGTTTGTCATCAACAGTAAAATGCCACGAAACCCATTTCTTTTCTCCATTTACAATTCTATTATATCCTTTCAATCTTACAAATTTTGAATGGGTTAATGCACCAGCTCCTGGAGCCGTATTAGATGTATTGTGAACTGTGATATATTTTACATTTATTATTTTACCTATTCGATTAGGTCTTCCTTTTCCAATAAAATCTTTTATAATATTCATCATACATATTTTGCTTACTAAGTGATTTATAATATATTTTCTGTTTTATAGCGTAATAATACTTATTCTTTCAAATAATTAATTCAAACTTATAGTTCTGTTTTAATAAAGACATCTTTATATAAAATAAAACAATGCTAATTATAAAGACCCAATACAAATCAGGGTGCAACATAAATAAAGTATAACATCAGATTACTAGCCTATTGAAAAACTCCTGAATTCAAAATCATATTATATTCATTCGGAAAAGCATCCTTTATTTTATTTAGTCTTTGAGAATTTGGAAAAAACCAATTGTCTGAGCAATTGTCTGGAAGTAAAGCCACTTTTTTACAACACTTATTATTATCGAACCTTAAATTATAATCGCCAGGAGCTGTCGATAATATTCCAATGACTTCATTGTTTACATTAAAAATGGGTGAGCCTGAATTACCTCCGAATACATCTAAATTTGCCTTGAATATATTCTTATTAAAATATTTAATTTCAGCATTATCTGCATATTTCATTGCGATGCCATTCGGATGCCCTAATACAAAGACTGATTGGCTTATCTTAAAATCAAAATCAAAATTTACTTTTGAAATTCGCTTACTTGGAACTAGTCTATCAAGTTGGATTAATGCTAAATCAAAATCTTCTGTTGGAGAATCCTTTCTTGAAAATAGTACATTTTTTGTCGTATAGGCATTTTCCTTTGGAAAAACTATTCTATTAGTTTCAAAATTATCGTAAAATTCGAAAATATAAACGTACTGACTGAATTTGTCCTGAGGAATAACATGACTTGCAGTTAAAATAAGATCACTCCCAACACAAATTCCTGTTCCAAATCCCACAACATTCTGATTTGAAAATCTCTCATTTGGACATAATTTATGAACAGTTTTTAGCCTTGAATCAAGCGTATTATAGTCAATATAATAATTTCCATTATTATCAATTTGAAAATTTCTCTTACTCGCTATTAGCACTATATTATCAAGCAATTCCTTATGAATCGCTGGTGTTTGCGATACTTCCTTTCTGTCATCTAAACCATAAACAAGTTCAATTTTTTCTTTCTCAATAGGTGAAATTTCAAATTTGTTACATCCATTACAGGAAAAAAAACAATTAATGACAACTAGGAGGAATAGTAGATATCGTATTAACATGATTTATATTATATGTGTGCAATAGTTTAATAAAGCCCGTTTTTATTTAATTGAAGAAATGTCCTTGAAAAACTACTTATTTTGTATAGCTAAGATATATAAACTAAATCTTAAGGTATTTATATCGATCAACAATCTTTATCATTCTTACACTGAACTTGCTTAAACAGCATCTCACAATTTGGTGAAGCCATAGTAGTTTTCAAACACAAAGGAATAGACACAGTTATTCCACGATCGGACATAATAGATTGTAGACAAACGCTTTTAATTAAGCATAAATTTTCAAATTTAAGCTTATCATTAACTTGGAGAAAGGCAAATTCCTTATTTGGATCATTTAATCCCTTTAACCAAACACTAGTGCCTAATAATTTTGAAGTAGTAGTTAAAACTGTATAATTATTTTTACCAATTTTACAATTTTCTATTAAAGTAGCACCTTTGAATTTAATTTTTCCTTTTGTAGAAGGAAGATAATTAAATACCATTTCACTATTAATCCTTTCAGCGTTACTCTTTTCATGAATTTCTATACTAGGATAATTAATTCTCAAAATTTCAATTTGATCTTCATACAGGTTATTGCAAGATGTTAATAATAGAGATATTGTGATAATTACGAATAAATTTAAGTTATTCATTTCTCAATTTTTTGATTACTATAAAGTAGATTTTTTACATAACAGAGAGAACGGCATTCCTGGTCTTCCTAGTTCATCATTTTGAACTACAACATTGGTGTCAATTTTTGAAAAGCCTGACATCCCATCAGTGTAATGAACAATAGTATGGGTAAGATTTTTTGAGTCATATCTATACTCTATCTTTCTATCCCTATCTTCTCGAAAAGTCGGTCTACCCGATGTTTTGAAATGAATCGCACCATATACTGTTTGTGTTGTATCACTTAATAGTACTGCTTCAATCTTTGCTGATTTTATCCCCTAATCTACTAAGCAACTAGATCGGTTTTGAGATATTGAAATGCAGGATAAAAATGTATATTAAAATGTAGTGTGGTTTCATTTCTTTCTGATTTATATTCCTATCTTTCTACCAATGCTAAGTTAGACACGAGTATGGCATTAAATCCTCAACGAACGGTTCTTTTTTTGGGTTATTGGCTTTGTAGATAAACCTCGATCAACTGGGGATTAGCTTGTTAATCTCTTGGATCATATTACATCAAATTGAGGATATAATCTTTAACGAATTACTATTTTTTAACTCACCTAAATAGAATAATTCGAATGATATGTATTACACCTAATTATCTTTATTCCGTATATAATATTCGGTTATATAGCCATGTCTTGTCATCCATTTTAATTTAAGAGTATCCATCGATGACCTATTTATTTTGTATACTAAATTTTCTGCATCATTGAATAACAATAAAGAATCTCTATTGTATATATACGAATACTTGTAAATACTTTCAGAATAAGGATATCTTATAAAGGCAGAATCTTTTGTGAAAATTAAATCCTGATTATAAGTTAGTTTATTTTTAAATTTATCAAAATAATCAATGTTTCCTGATTTTACCAAAATCCATTTTGAATTACCGATATCAATATTTTTCGAGTGATTGTTCTTCTCTATTGTTCTATTACAATTAGTGAAGACAATAAACATTGATAACAAAATAAATCGGCTTGTCATTATATTAGTTATCATGCTGAACAATTGTTTCTGGAATAAATCCACTACGGTATTTTCTTGTTACCCAATTCATTCTAATTCCTTGCCCACTTGTGAATTCATTCATGCAAGAATCATAAGAGTAATCCATATAATTGTTGATAGGATCAAAACCATTCTCCTCGCAAGTGTCTTTACCAACTGGGCAGCCATTAGTGGAGGTTCTTTGGCTTGGAGTATCATTAATATTATCACCTACAATGCATCCATCTTTTAAATCGCCTCCGTGAAAAGTATGCCATAAACCTAAATAATGCCCAACTTCGTGTGTTAAAGTCTTTCCTTGATTATATTCTTTCATTGAGCCGCCTGGTAATGTTTGATTATTTATAACAACACCATCAAAAAATGTTTTTTCAACTTTCCATGGAAACTGAGCATAACCCAAATAACTTTTGTTTCCAAGTGAATAAACATTTAATGTTGTATTCCTAGATACTTCAATTGCACTAAACATTTCTTTTTCAAAATTGTTATCTTGATCAACCTTATAATACCAGTTATCATTTACAGTTGTATCCACACTACTCAGCGTAAAGCTGAAAAGTGTTTTTGCGAAGTTATCGTTTAAAGTCTTAACTTGTTGTTGAATCATTTCAGATGTAATATTCCCTAAACCACTAGTTGTAGTAATAAGATGAAATACAATAGGAATCCTAATAGAATCTTGTGGAAGTCTATAATTATTCGCTCTTACTCTTTCAGCACTTTTTCTACCTGTATCACGTGCTTTACACTTTTTAAAATCATATATATTTTGAATATTGTCTTCTACAAATTCTTCGGCAACTCTACCGTCCATCGATATTTCTTTTTCCAACTTACGAAGTGCCTCCTCACTCATAACCTCAGATACATTTAAGGAGGTTTTTTGCAGGATTTCAGAAAAATCTAACTTCTGATTGCTATCCAGCATACTAGTATAGGTAGACCTAATCGAATCCAATAACATTTCTTCAGTTAAAATTATAGGATCTGAAGAATTAATATTAGTAGTCTCAAACAACTCACATGAAAACAATAAAAAGAGAATCGAAATACTAATAATAAAATTTAAATTTTTCATAATGTTACTTTTTATATATTTCTTACCAGGAATTAATATTATAATAGGTCTATTTATTTTGTTTATAAATTTTAATAAGCTCTATACTCTATTCTTCTTTAAAGAAATTATTGAGTAAAGTTTTTAATAACTCTTCAGATGCATCAAATTTTTTTGAAATCTTTTCAAACCGTTCCGTTATGTTGTCTGATTCAGTTACAGTAACTTCTATTTTAAACTTTCCAAAGTCTCTAATCTCATCATCAATTACTGTTACTGGAACAGCTGAGAACCAATCACTTCTAATATTCTTTAGAGCATCACTTTTGCTATCATATAACGTTCCCAATTCTATACTTTTAAAAGTGAAACTGACATTAGCAATTTCACTTGAAGTAAATGTAGCTATTCCTTCATTTTTTGTTGTCCAATAAGCTTTTAAAATTATATCTACTTTAATATCAAGATTTGAATCCTTCGATTTTAATTTTGATTTAGTGCTATTTATCTTAATAGATGCAGGTTCTATCGCCATCATAGACTCAGATTCTGAATCTATAATGAAGTTAAACTTTAATTCAGACGCCTTATCATTTGTAATATTTTTGGATTTTTTGACTTCTCGATCGACTATAAATCCAGAATAGGATAATTCAATTCTGTCTTTTTGAATTGGTTTGTTTTGATAGAAATTGTCATCACGTTTAGTCTTGGAATAACTTTGAATATACTTTTTCTGTTCATTAGTTACAAGAGATTTTACACCATTTAATCCTAGATTAATTAACTCTGGAGCAGCTAAAGCTAAACTACTAGAAAGAAGTTTTTTAGAGCCTGATTTTTTAGGTACTTTTTCAAGTGTAATTATTATTTTTTCATCCGCATTATAATAACTCATAGGATTTCTAGCGCACGATGCTAAAATTAACATAGAGTACACCACAAACAAAAGAACTTTTAAGGTCATACTTTGTCAAATTTTCTTGATAAACAAATTTTTATTTAATTCGACTTAACTTGAAACTACATACTACTTCTAGTAAAACATTTTATAATTTAAAAATAACTATATAATTTTAACTATTTAAGCGAAATCCAAGATAATTCAACAATAATGAAATCAATAATAATAGTATCGAAAAGGCAAACATGGTAGATAAAGTTACTAGTAAGAGTATTCGTTCAATGCAATTGAGAGTTCTTATAGACGTCAAATTTCTTCCAGCAAGAGTTAGTATTCTTGAAACACATGAAGATTTGTAAGCATTCGACCATAGGCGTATTGTAAGATATTATGAGTATGTCTAAATTAGCGAAAAAAAGAAAATGAATTACGCCAAATTTAGAACGGATTATGAGCAGTCAGGATTAACGCAAAAGCA
>Ga0114957_1002259_pt1 | contig 18764 bp, 15 predicted proteins | sample BantaG_FD_87175 | JGI IMG/M metagenome (GOLD analysis project Ga0114957, IMG submission 87175) | Marine algal microbial communities from Bantry Bay, Ireland - BantryBay_4 metaG | ecosystem: Host-associated > Algae > Red algae > Unclassified | place: Bantry Bay, Ireland | collected 2014-11-21 | reverse complement strand
TAACTCGCTGGCTCCCAATGCTTTACGAGTTTTTGGCAAATACTCTTCTTGCATGAATTTATCAAATTTTTGATAAGCAGGAAGCACTTGCCGAGAGATCATTTCTTTTGCACGTTTTTGTAAGTTGTTTTGTAAATCCGTAGGTACGTTGTTATTTATTTCTTTAAAAGGACTATAAAAACTACTCTCCGAAGGATTGGAAATCATATAAGATTTTATTAATGCTTTGTAGTTTTTGACAATGACATGAGGTTGTGTAATTCCTTTGTCTAAACCTATTCGCATTAAGTCGGTATTGTCCTCAAAGTACTGAGGAATCGCTTCTAATTTTTTTAAATAATTTTCATAGTCATCCGAATTTTCAAAAGGCAGCCCTCGAAACATGTAAGAGATATTGGTATAAAAACCACCTTCTGCATTCAATGGCATCAAGTAATCTTCAAACTCAATTCGAGCCACCATGTCTTCTAATTGGTATTTGAAAATGTCATAATTGATTCGGTCTTTTTTAGTCAAAGCGGTTCGATCAATTTTTTCTAATTTGCCTAAAATGCCTTTCCAAAATTCTGCATCGGCTTTTTCCTTTTCAGGACTTACATTAGGTAGTTGAGCAGGTTGGTTGTTGTCTTTTGTTCGATAATTCCATTCCTCTTCGAAGATCGCATGAAGCTCATCATGCAATGGATCGGAAGTTTTTTTAGTAGTAGAATTTTGACAACTTATGAGAAAAAAAAGGAAGAAAAGCAGAAAGATGTGAGTTGAGTTTTTCATATGTTTCGCAGTTTGTTTTATGCAAGATAAGAAATATATGAAAAGCTGTAAATATCTTTTGTGGTTCAGAAAGATTTTATGATTCAAAAAATTAAGAAGCAGGATATTCGACGAAATTACGAGGCGTCTCAAACAACCGCACCCCGATTTCATATTTATCATCCAAATGTTCCCGCAAAATTTTCCAAATCACGTAACAAATATTTTCAGCAGTAGGATTTAAATTTTTGAACTCTTCAGTTTCTAAGTTTAAGTTTTTATGATCAAAGCGATTTTCAATTTGGGCTTTGATAATATCTTTAAGTATTTTGAGATCAATCAAGTATCCAGTTACAGGATCAACTTCTCCAGTAACTTTTACTTCCATTTCATAATTGTGTCCATGATAATGAGGGTTGGCACAAAGCCCAAATACCTCTGCATTCTTTTCGTCAGACCAATCAGGTACAAACAATCTATGCGCTGCGTTAAAATGTGCCTTTCTAAAAACTGATATTTTCATAATTACAATGATAACAAAAATAAGGGGTATGTGTTTAAAATGTGTATAGGTTGTATGCCCCCAAAAAAACAATTAGACATATTTGGATATAAATTCAAAGTCTTCTATATATAGAATATTTATCAAAAAATTTGTTAAAAAACAAATGAAATGAGTGCAGCAAAGAAAATGACAAATCTCCAATTAGAATTATTAAAAATTTTCAGCTTCGAACTACCTGATAGTCAACTAGTTGAGATAAAAGATATGCTTTCTAAATATTTCGCTAATAAAGCGTCTGATGAAATGGATAGATTATGGGAAAGTAATAATTGGTCTGATGAAACTATGGATGATTGGTCAAATGAGCATATGAGAACCGACTATGAGTAAACTTCGAGTTGTATTAGATACAAATGCTCTTTTAATTTCAATCGCAAGGAGGTCAAGATATAGACCAATATTTGATTATTTCTTTTCCTAAGGTCGAGATTATTTCAATTCAAGAATTTCTCGAAGAGTTAGAAAATTTATAAAAAGATAAACGGCAATAGTTCCCATCAGGGTCGTTTGTATATTTTACTGGTCTACCATACACATCTTAGTACACATTTATTTATTAAAAAATCTCAACTTTTTCCCGTAATTTTGGCGAAAGTCAACATATGACTTTAATATATAATTTCAAGGTAGAAGGAATTGATGGAAAAACCATTGATTTTGCTCAGTTTGAGGGCAAAAAGTGATGATTGTGAATGTGGCATCGGAGTGTGGATACACCCCTCAATATCAACAACTACAAGATGTTGTATGAAGCAATAAAGGATAAAGTGAAGATTGTTGGTTTTCCATGTAATGATTTTGGAGCATAGGAACCTAGTACAAATAGTGAAATACAGCAATTTTGTACATTGCGATATGGAGTAAATTTTTCCATTAACGACTAAAATTTCAATTTTAGGAGAAAACATACATCCCATTTACCAATGGCTGACAAAAAAAGCCCTCAATGGTAAGTTTGATAGTGAAGTAAAATGGAATTTCCATAAATATTTGATAGATGAAGAAGGGAATCTCTTCAAAACTATCCCCTCCGCCCAAAGTCCTATCGACGTTGAAATCCTAGATTGGATTTCGCCTTAATTCCTTACTACTAATTTTGAATTTTATGCCGCAGATGGACGCTGATTTTTCATGATTGTCGAATACACGTTATAGAAAAATCATAAAAAATCAGCGTCCATCTGCGGCATAAAATTCAAAATGCATCATTCAAAATTAATAAATGCATTTCGAAAAAGTCATCGGTCAATCTAAAACAAAGCAAGTCTTGCAAAGCATGATTGCCTCTGACCGAATGTCTCATGCATTGATTTTTTTAGGACCAGAAGGATGTGGAAAATTAGCATTAGCATTCGCCTTTGCCCAATATGTTCTTTGTAATGATAAACAAGAAAATGATTCCTGCGGAAAATGTAGTAATTGCATAAAAGCTGCAAAATGGATTCATCCAGATATTCATTATTCTTATCCGACGGTAGGAAGTAAGGCGGTAAGTACTCATTTATTACCAGAGTGGCGGAAAGCAATGGAGCAAAATCCCTATCTCAATGCCAATCAATGGTTACAATCTATTGGAGCAGAGAACAAACAAGGGAACATTACCAAAGATGAATGCGTAGAAATTATAAAAAAACTCAGCCTTAAAATATTTGAGGGGAGTCATAAGATACTCATTATGTGGTTACCTGAGTATTTGGGAAAAGAGGGGAATCGATTATTAAAAATGATCGAAGAACCACCACCGAATACTTTATTTATTTTGGTAGCCGAAAATCAAGAGATGATTCTCAACACAATACTGAGTAGATGCCAAATAGTAAAAATCAATCAATTGCCAGATGAGGCAATCCAAGAGGCTTTAATAAATCGTCAAAATATTTCTCAAGAAAAAGCAGCTGCTGCTGCACATTTAGCAGAGGGGAATTTTAATGAAGCATTGAACCTCATGGATAATACCGAAAATGATAACGCCATTCTTTTTTTGGAATGGATGCGGTTATGTTATGTTGGAAATGGAGTGAGTATGATGAAATGGGTAGATGGTTTTTCCAAAATCGGTAGAGAAAATCAAAAACATTTTTTGAAATACGGCCTGCATTTTTTGCGGGAATATATGTTGCTAAAATTAGCAGGAGCAGATAAGGTTAGGCTTTTGCCTAACGAATTAAAAACTGCTCAAAACCTAACAAAAATTATTGAATGGGATCAAATAGAAGCCATATCAAAATTATTTAATGATTGCGCTTACTATGTGGAACGGAATGCTAATCCAAGAATTTTATTTCTAGATGCTTCTCTCCAATTGAATCAAATTCTAAAAACCAAAGTAACGGTTTAAACAATGATATAACTGATAACAATTTCAAGTGAGTTCTCAATTATCAGTTCTTAGTTATACATTATCAACGCGTTACTCAAAATAAAATAGATATGGGATGTACAGGTTGTTCGACAGGAACAAATGCAGATGGGACACCAAAAGGATGTAATAGTAATGGAGGATGTAGCACAGGTGGTTGTAACAAACTAAATACATATGATTGGTTGTCTGCGATGGACTTACCCGATACCAATGATTTTGGTTTTGTAGAGGTAAGTTTTAAAAATGGTTCACGAAAATCTTTTTTCCAATATACTCCTCACACACATGCGGTGACTGGTGATTCAGTTGTGGTAGAAAGTGGTGCGGGTTTGGATATTGGGAAAATTTCTTTGTCAGGAGATTTGGTTCGACTACAAATGAAAAAGAAAAGAGTGGAACAGGAAACTATCCAACATAAAATAGTTCGAAGAGCTAATGAAAGAGATTTGGAACGATTGTATGAAGCTCGTGGTAAAGAAAAAAGTACAATGGTAAGGGCAAGAGCGATTGCTCGGACGCTTGAACTTGATATGAAAATCGGAGATGTTGAATACCAAGGCGACAAACGAAAAGCAACCTTTTATTATACCGCAGATGGACGGGTAGATTTTCGGGAATTGATTCGACAGTTTGCTAAAGAGTTTAGAGTGAAAATTGAAATGCGTCAAATTGGTGCACGTCAAGAGTCCGCTCGAATAGGTGGAATTGGTTCGTGTGGAAGAGAGTTATGTTGTTCCACTTGGTTGACGGATTTCAGATCTGTTTCTACTGCTGCTGCTCGTTATCAAAATCTTGCCATCAATCAAGCTAAACTTTCAGGACAATGTGGTCGATTGAAATGCTGCTTAAATTATGAATTAGATACTTATATGGATGCACTTGATGCATTTCCAAAAGGAGTAGATAGATTAAAAACTCAAGTGGGTAGAGCAAGTTTGGTGAAAACTGATATTTTCAAACGAACTATGTTTTATGCTTACGATACAGAAGGTGGTGGACCTCGTGGAAAATTTTACCCACTCTCACTAGAACGTGTAAAGGAGATAAGTGAAATGAATAAAAAAGGCGAGTTTCCAGATGAATTAGTAAGTGATAAATATGGTGCATTGTTTGGCGGCGCTGAGGCAGAAACGTCTGTAGAGTTTGGAGATGATGAAGGATTAACTGGTGTTATTGAATTACCGCCAGAGGAAAGAAAAAGAAGAAAGAAGAAACGAAATAATCGAAAGAAACCTGCTCAAAATAGATCTGGTAATCAACAGAATAGAGGCGGTGGAGCTAAAGGCAAACCAAATCAACAAAGGAAAAAACCGTCAGATAAAAACCAACAACAGTCTAAGAATAAACAAGGGAAAGGTGGTAAGGAGAATGATGGAAATAAAAAGCCAAATTCACCTAACAATCGACGAAATAAAAACAAGAGAAATAACAAACCTAATAATAATTCTAACAGAGGGAAAGGCAATTCTAATAACAATAAAGGTGGGAATAATAATAACCCTAATCCTAAAAGTAATAATAAGCCCAACCCGAATAAACAAAGTAATAAACCAAAAAATACCAATAGAAACAAAGACAATAATAATGATGACAAAAAGTAATTAATGTTGTTTTGTCAAAAAAAACTAGTCCTTCCAAATCTCTAGGAATAGAAAATTAATAAATGCAGATTTTTGACGAGGGAATTTTTTTGTCAGTTTTTTCAAAAAAAATCCCCGTCTGACCGTCGGGCAGGATTGCATAGCCTTTGTTACGTGTCCCGATAGCTATCGGGATTTTTTGGGAAAAATGACGAAAAAATAAACCGTCAAAAACTGCATTTATTATTTTTCTATTCCTTAGGATTTGGAAGGATTTTTCAATAGAAAAATCTTTTCCAACTTTTCTCAATCTAGTTGGTTATAATTTTATAAAAAAAATAAAAATGAAATACGACGTTACGGTAATTGGATCAGGCCCTGGAGGGTATGTAGCAGCAATCAGAGCTTCACAATTAGGAATGAAAACTGCCATCATTGAAAGATACAATACACTTGGTGGAACATGTCTTAACGTAGGATGTATTCCTTCCAAAGCATTGTTAGATTCATCAGAGCATTACCATAATGCACATGAAAAATTTGAATTGCATGGGATCAATATCAAAGATTTGAAAGTGAATATGCCACAGATGATTAAAAGAAAAAATGAAGTGGTAGAAGAGAATACAAAGGGAATTGAGTTTTTGATGAAGAAAAATAAAATTGATGTATTTCATGGTCATGGTTCATTTGTAAATGCCAATACTATTAGTATCGCAAAAGAAGATGGAAAAACCGAGACTATCGAAACAGCAAAAACAATCATCGCTACTGGTTCAAAACCAATTACTCCTGAGGCATTTAATTATGATAAAAAAAGAGTAATTACTTCTACAGAGGCTTTGAACATTTCCAAAGTTCCTAAAAAAATGGTGATAGTTGGAGCAGGTGTAATTGGATTAGAGTTGGGTTCTGTTTATGCGAGATTGGGAACCGAAGTAACGGTAGTAGAATATGCAGAACGATCTATCGCAATGATGGATGTTGATTGTGGAAAACAATTGACCCGATCACTTAAAAAAATAGGAATGAAATTTCATTTCAAACATATGGTTACTAATGTAAAAGCAACAAGCCGAAGCGTAACGGTAGAAGTTCAAAAAAGAGATTCAGAAGAGACCTTTGAATTAAAAGCAGATTACTGTTTAGTTGCAATCGGACGAAGAGCATACACGGATAATTTAGGTTTGGAAAATGTAGGAATTGAAAAAGATGATCGTGGACGTATTCAAGTCAATGAGCATTTGGAAACAAGTGTATCTGGGATTTATGCAATTGGAGATGTGATTAAAGGAAATATGTTAGCACACAAAGCGGAAGAGGAAGGAGTCTTAGTTGCAGAAGTAATGGCAGGGCAAAAACCACATATCAATTATAACTTAATTCCTGGAGTAGTTTATACTTGGCCAGAAGTAGCAAGTGTAGGAAAAACAGAAGCAGAATTAAAAGAAGCTGGAACACCAATTAAAATTGGAAAATTTCCATTCAAAGCATTGGGTCGTGCAAGAGCAAGTACTGATACGGATGGATTAGTTAAAATTATAGCACACCAAGAAACGGATGAAGTTTTAGGTATTCATATTGTAGGAGCGCGTGCTGCTGATATGATTGCGGAAGCAGTTGTTGCAATGGAATACCGAGCATCAGCTGAAGATATTTCTCGTATGAGTCATGCTCACCCCACTTATACTGAGGCGATAAAAGAAGCAGCATTGGCAGCTACTGATAATCGTCCTTTGCATGCTTAATTTTACGGTAGACGGTCGCTTCACTTGACGGTGGACGGACGTTCGTTTCACTCACTTGACGGTCAATATATTGTGAGTTAATATTATTTTGAACCGGCAAGTGAGTGAAACGAACGTCCGTCCACCGTCAAGCGAAGTGACCGTCTACCGTAAAAAAAAAGCCTGACAACAATTTAATGCTATCAGGCAAAAGGGTAAACTCTTACTTAGGCCGAATTTCTTCGGACTTACAAAAAGCTTACCTCCCCTTAATCTACGTTTTAAAACAGCCATTGCTGTTTTATATTTTTAACCATGTTATTTTCTAAAAATAGGTTTCATAGTGATTAAACACTTTGATACGGTTTTATGGTAAAACAATACATTGACTTAAGCACAGGTTCTCTTTTGAGAATATTTAAATAGGTTAGTTTATTGGATTGGGTGATATTTAGTCATAATAAGTCCTTACAGTAATCGGGTTTTGAAATTTGGATATAATCTTAGAAGTAATGCTAGTTACCATCTAAGGACTGACTAAATACTCAAAAAAAAACCTATGCCTATGTCAATGATGCTTTTGGGTACAAGTCTAGAAATAGTTATCCTTGACTTGCACACTTAATAAGCTAGAGAAATAAAAAGGTGAACCTTCTTTTTTTTTTAAAATCAAAAAAAAATATTTTTTTTTAAAAATAGTAAAACATAAGCATTGTTTTAGTAGTGTATTTTGTTGATAGTCAGTTGTTTACCGTTTTTAAGCTAGCGATTTTTTTTTTAGTAAAAAATAAAAAACACAGTAATAATTTTTTTTAATCAATAGTTAGTTTTTTATTGATTCATGCCATTTTCTTATCTTCGGCATCACGAAGTAAAAAAATCCTATTTAAACAATGAAGTTGTTTAAGAATTCATGATTAGGCGAAAGTGAGAAAATTTTATTCTGAATAAGGCAATAAACGCAGGCGATGTCTTAGCATCGGCGAGTATTTTTAACGCAGTTCAGGATAAAATTTTCCACTTGCAGCCAATCAATGAGTTTTTAAACAACTTCAATAGCGTTTTATTCAAAATAAAAATGACAGACGAAGATTTTCAACATTTAGTAAAAGAATTACAAGGAGGTAACGAGAAGGTACTCGATCAATTATTTATCGAAAATTATGAATATTGTGTTAACCATCTTTGCAAAGAATTTCATAGTGGTAATCACTATTGTTCGAATGATGATTCGCGCGATACGGTGATGGATGGTTTTTTAAAATTGCGAGGTGAATTATTAAAAGGCAAAGTTGAAAATAAAAACCTTAGAGGCTATTTGTTAATCATTTGTAGAAACATGTGGTTAAAAAAAGTTCAAAAAGAACGATCCAAACTTTCCCTTGATATTGAGAAGGTAGAATATTATCTAGGTCAAAAAGAAGATTTATATAATGAGGACTTTAATCCAATGCTAAAAAAAGAAATTGCAGCGGATTTGACTCAACAAGAAAAAATTCAAGCAGAAACCTTCCAAGCTGCGTGGCAAAAACTAGGAGATAAATGCAAGCAACTACTTCATGCATTTTATATCGAAAAAATTAAATTGAAAGATTTGCAAGAACGATTTAATTATAGTTCGTATGATACGATTAAAAGTATGCGAAGGAAATGTTATAATGGATTGTTGAAGTGGAAGGATAAGTTGATGTAGCTGCCGAGCTTCAACTCGCAGAAAAAAGAATCCCGAATTTTTGATTAATCAAAATTCGGGATTCTTTTTTTTATCAGAGTTCGCGAGAAGGCTTTGCCTCAATGCGTACTATTTATTGAGCCTCTGGCTCATGAAAAATTATTATTGTATTCATGAGCCAGAGATAGTGCCATATGGCACAAATACAGGCTCAGGAGAGCCAGAGTACACAACTTATGGTATTCAGCATAGTAGAAATTTTGGAGCTTCGTCTACTGATATAAAAGACCTTAGTCGATGGCCTACTCACTTGTACTATAATGTTTGGATTGTTAATGATATTTATCCGACTTGGATTGCAGGGTTTGCTAATTATCCAAATGGAAGTGATTACGATGGATCAGTAGTAGTGTATAGTTGTTAATCCTTACTCTACCGTCCTCACTCATGAGTTAGGACATGGGTTTAATCTTCGATATACATTTGAGGGAGATTATAACGGCTGTCCTCTCAACGATGAATGTCTTGACCAAGGAGATCGAGTATGTGATACTCCTCCCCATCAACAAAATAATTGTAGTACAAGTACTTGTTTCTCAGGAGATTTAACAAATTCTATAGATAATTATATGAGCTATTGTGGAGGTAAAGTTCTTTTTACTCAAGGCCAAAAAGAAAGGGTGCGTGCTGCTGCTTTGAGTGATCCAAGACTGAACCTACTTTTGTCAAATGGATGTTCTCCTCTGCTAGCTAATAATGTAAGCCTTCTAGAAATCGATGAAACGATTATAAAGACTTGTTTAGGAAAATTCTATCCTAGAATCAGAGTATTGAATCAAGGATCAGATAACTTAAGTTCTCTTTTGAAGTGGTTTATCTACTTTGGCAAAAAGTAGGAGAGGAATTAGTTACAGTAGAACAAATTGTTGGGAATGATTTTAATTATGGAAAATTAGTCGAAATTGATTTGAGTGCATATGAAGATCAACAGATTGTAATCAAATTCATTCACACTTATACTGATCCTTCTGCTGCTATAATAGGCTTAGATAATATTAATCTTTTGGGTAATTTTAATGGAATAGTTAATTTCAGGCGAACCTGTTACATATGACAATTTAGACATTTGTAGTTTTTGTAATGAAAATTCTGGAACACAAAACTATGCAATAATGGCAGGTTGGAATGGCACTTGGAGTTGGAGTAACTTTTGGAATAAAAGAAACTATGTGATGGAAATTCCTTGTAGTTCGAATAATTCACTCATCCAATTCCTTAATTATGAGGAGCATGAAAAATTAGAATTTCTTCAAATTGTTCCAAATCCAGCTACTCAATTCATTGGAGTTCAAATTGAATCTTCTACTGAGAAAGAAGTGGCTATTCAAATTTTTGATTCAAGAGGAACAATGATTCACACTAGCCAACATGAATTATTTGAAGGATTGAATGGTATTGAATTGGACATCGCAAATCTAAAAGGTGGAATGTACTGGATTCAAATCCCTCAAGTAAATCAAAGACAATCCATTAAAAAATTTGTAAAAATAAAAGAGTAATCAAAACATGAGTAATTGTTTTACCACAACTTCCACCCTGGTTTATTTCCTTTATCCTCTTTTTTATCCTTCTTAATTTTCGATTGTTCTTCCTTAATTTTCTTTTCTAAAGAAACTCCAGATATAGTTCCCGTAACAGGTTTTTCAATTCCACTTTTCCCCATCAACGTTTTTACTTTTTCTAACAATGCTTTTCCTTTTTCTGGTTTTACCATAAAAACGAAATTCGCATAGCCCCAAACTGCGGCAGGAAGATTCGGCGTTTTGCCCCATTGTTTTCCTTCCCAACCAGTCTTTTCGATATTATGCAACAACGCTCTAAATTTACGTAGATTCTTTCGACAAATTCCTAGTTCATTATTTACAACAATACCAGTCACTTCTTGACGACTACCATTTCGCATGATGCGTAATTTATCTGGATGCAAATTAAATCCTTCATCAGTCGTAATACTTTTTGTTCGCCATAACAATTTATACACACCTTTTGCAGCATCTCCTGAAGCAGAGAAAGTCAAGTCATCCGCATATCGAGTATATTTAAAATTCAAACTATTCGCCATACCTGCTAGACGCTTGTCTAGTTTATAACAAATGATATTGGTCAACGCTGGACTTGTTGGCGCACCTTGTGGAAGCACTCTTTCTCCTTTGGCAACAAAATATTTGATGCCATCCATTTTTACTAAATCCACATCAGGTTCTGTACAGATGGAAGATAGGATCGTTGCAATCTTTTCAGAGTATCCCAAGTTTTGAAATACACCTTTGACTCTACGGAAGTTTAATGTTGGAAAAAAATCTTTAAAATCGTGATTGATGACTACATCTTGTTTGACATGTGGTTGCGCATTGGTTACAATGGAACTTTCTTTTTTAAATCCATGAGCAGATTCATGGACTCGAACTTTATCTAAAATATTTTCCAAAACCCAATATTGAACATTTTTCAACAAAGGCATTGGTGCAGAAATCAATCGTTTCCCACCCGTTTTCTTTTGCATATAAAATCGTTGATAGTGAGAGACTTTACTCACTTTTCGATTGTATGAAAGGAAACGCAAATGCCCTACTTTAATGCCCATTGCAGTTGCCAGTTCCTCCTCATTGGAAAAATCTGGCAACCCAAATTTATGTAGATTCGTTGCATTGGATTCGGTAAAATGTAGTCCTATCGAAATATCCTCACCTAAGTAAGATATTTCTTTTTCTTTTTTTAGTTTCCAATTAAGTGCTTTCGCTTCTCGTTCTTTCGCTCTTTTTTCTCGATTGGCTTTTTGTTTTTCTCTAGATTCTTTAAGGCGTTGTTTTCGATAGTTTTGTAAAACTTTTTCAGGGTCTTTAATTTTTTGTTGCTTGGATACCAGCTCCCGTATTTCTTTTCGCAACTCTAATTGACGCTCTATTAAAGTTTCGGGAAGCGAAGGTTTTTCAATATTAGTTTTCCAAAAGCCCAACCGTTTCATTTCTGACAAAATGAATTCATCCTTTGATGATTCACGAATCAAGTCGTAAAGTTCCTGTCTAGTTCGAGGTTGTTGGCTCATTGGTTGATTATTGTAAATGTATTGTTGAATTGTGATAATTCAGCAAAGCTGAATTGTTTTTATTTTTCAACGCAGAGGCGCAGAGGGGCAGAGAATTTTTCGTAGAAAAATTTAAAAAACTCTGCGTCTCCCCGTCTCTATGTTGAAAAATTTATTGGCGCAAGCCAATACTGAATAACGTTATTCATTTTTCAAAACCTGCAAAACAGATTCCGAAAAACAAACAACATTCAACTTAAAAAGGCGCATCATTTTTTTACTTCGTAGAAGCTCAGAATCGGATGACTCAACTCCAAGCGGCCTCAGTAGGTAGTGCAGTTTTACTTCAAAGAAGTCAAACCGAAAACGCACTACCTACTGAAAGGCCGCAATGTAAAGAGGCAGCCGATGTAGTATGCAAAAGTTGTGTGCATGGATGGCGAATCGCCAACCGTAAGTGCAAGCTCTTTATGATGCAAATCATTTGAATATCGAACAAGGAACAAGGAATTTCGAATGTCGAAGTTTGTCGAATACCTATGAGGGATAAACTCACAATTATTCGACAACTTCGAAATTCCTTGTTCCTTGTTCGATATTCGTTATTCAAAAAAAATTAACAGTAACCACTTAATTTTACTTCGTAGAAGCTCAGAATCGGATGGCTCAACTCCAAGCGGCCTCACCATAGTGTGCAGTTTTACTTCAAAGAAGTCAAACCGAAAACGCACACTATGGTGAAAGGCCGCAATGTAAAGAGACAGCCGATGTAGTATGCAAAAGTTGTGTGCATGGATGGCGAAACGCCAACCGTAAATGCAAGCTCTTTCGTGGTACTGTTTTAGAATCAAAATTAAAAATTCAAGCAAAATCAAAAATTAAAAACGGTGATTCACCATTTGTGTTTTGATTTTGATTGATATTTTGATTTTGATTATCACTTTGCTCTTTTGCAAAATGTATGATAGAATCTGGTCAGCAAATCGTGTCAAGGTTTCGAACCGTGGCACGCATAAGCGCACAGATGAAAATCCAAATTTATTCTAAAAAACTAAAGTTGATTTTGACTGATTCAAAATTCAAAATTCTTCATTCAAAATTATCTGTTGCTATGTTTCAATCTTGTAGCAAGGATATGTTCACATGGTCCTTTGTACAGTTTATTTTTTAGGAAAAAACGACATTGACAAGTTGCTTTTACTAATCGTTGGTCGCTGTCAATAATCAATTCCGTTTTATGTGTCTTGTTTTTGTCTTGAACTTCGCCGAACATTTTTAATTGATTGTCAGCTAAAGTTTCAATCGTCGTTTGTACTTTGTCTTGAGCAATTAAATCTGTTGCTGCTTTTTCTCTATCATTCGAAAATCGCAATTGCTCAAATGGCAAAGGTTCTCTACTTAATTCTCTAACTCGATACATTTTTTTATTCATGTCAAACATCACGCTCCCCGCTTGTGTGTAAGATGCCAATGCACCTTGAATGACCGCTCGATCTAATTTCATTTTTCGAGAAAGATCATCTGCGGAAGCTACCCAATCTTCTTTAAGTGATTCGAATATTTTTGTTTTGGTAAAAAGATCCACATCTGCACGAGGTGCCATAAGATCAAAATTCCCCGCACGTGACCAATCATTTTTTGTCCAACCTGAAAGTCCTAAAGTAAAATTCATATCACCCAAGTCTGCAATAAAAAATGAAGGCAAACCTGTTCCTAATAATTTTACTTTAAAGTTTTTGGCAACAGGAATCAATCGCTCCAAAATCAATAATCTTCGTCGTCCCCAAATCCGAATTTCTTTTGGGCTGTTGCCTTTGTAAATACTTCTTGAACAAATGATTTCATATCCCCAAGGTTCAAACACTACTTTTACGGGTTCATTCGGTTTTAAGTGAAACCGAATCGACCGTGGTCCTTTTTTCTCTTTATATCTTTTTAGGATAAAACAAAAATTGTAAATATCCATCGGGTGTAAATCAAATTCTACCGCATCCAATGTCATCGCAGAACTCACTTGTAAAAATCCTCTCACCCAACTATCTGGCAAATCAATTTTTAATTCTTTAAAATTATCTTCCTTCTCTGTTTCAACTTGAAAACCTGTTGGGTCAACTACAAAGTCAGTAGTTTTATAATCTCTAATTTTTTGAAATTCATTATATAATGCATCGGAATAATCAATATTCGTAGTTCCGCATTCAAACTCATTGATATTTTTAAATACTTCGTAACTCGCTCCTAATCGCCCGTAAGAAGATTCGTCTTGACTAAAACATTCGAAGAAAATTTCGTCAGGGTGAACCGTAATTACTGGATCCAATACAAACCATGCATCTCGATCTTTTTTATAAATATAATCGAAGTACTTTCTTCTTGATTTATAAAAAGGTGCCATCACTTCGCTCGAAGTTTTATTGAGATCCGTCAATTCTCTTTGACGAACGCCTATCTCACCTTTAAGTTGTTCGTTTTGAGCAGTCATCTCTTGCAAGTATTGTTGTTCTTGTTCTGCTGCCCAAGCTTTATATTCTTCGCGGTCTTTTGGTTTGAATCTTAAGTCAGAAACAACTACATCATGCAGCGCAGAAATCGCTTCACGGAAAGGAATATTTTTCCCTAAAGTCCCTCTAAAGAATGTAGGCTCCCGCAAAGTGTCGGGTGCAAAAGACATTGCCGTCGAACTGGCATTGCTTTCTACTTTTGAACTTCCGCTGTATTTGTAATTGAATATCATATCTGAGTTCTTTTATAAATTTCATTTTTTAAGTCAATCAAAAGATAAACCCAACTCTCCCTTTGGTCGTTTATGATTTCATCTTTTGATTGACAATGAAATTCATTAAATAACATAATTTATTTCTTTTCTAAAATTTCGTGTTTTAAGTAGCGCAAATTTTCCTTTTGCTGGTTCTAAAAAAAAAGTTGTTTCCGAATAATTTTTTTCTTAATCACGTCGCAATTAGGAAATTCTGCGCTACGGTATTTCGCTTTATATTTTTTGTTGCACGGCTTGTAAGTAACGTGACTCTCTGAGTCGCGACGTTTTTCGACAAGTGCGTTAAGTTTATTGTTTTCGATTTTTTTATTTTTTCCAAAAAAATTTTGTCGAAAAAAGTCGCGACTCAGAAAGTCACGTTACTTAAAGCTGTGTCCAATACTTTACTTACGCTATCGGATAATCCTCAAATTCTATTTTTTCTAAAGGCACTTCTAATCCGTCAAAGTGTTGTTGCAAGTCTCGCATGATATGAATACATCTTGCTTTGTCTCCGATTGCCATTGTTGCAGATTGTCTTTCTAACACTTCCGCTACAATTTTTGCAACACCTGCATTTTTCATACTTTCATTTTTCAAAAAGTCAAAGATTCGTTTTTTTGCAACTCTTGATTTATTGACTCCACTTAAAACGGTGATGAAGTAATGTTTTAATTTTTCAATGTGTTCTGGTTCATCTGTTGCAAATCTTTCTAGATAATTCGTTGCGAAGGCTTGTAATTCTTTTGTTGGGTGTTGACTTAATTGAAGTAAGTATTGTTCTCCATTTTCTTCTTTAAAATGTTTGGTAATTAATTCTTTTCCAAACTGTTGCACCATAGGTTTTACGCTATCGCAAATACTCACTAAAATTTCTGGTGTCCAATATTCTTCATTTATTTTTTCTCTAAAAAAATCAAAACTAAAATCTCGAACATCATCCCATTTTGCATCACAAAGTCGAATCGCTTCCGCTAATTCCTTTTGAATCCGATCAGTATGATTATTGTAAATGTCTTTTACCCATTGTCGCACTTCCACCATTTCATTATCTCCTAAGCGAACGATTTGTCGCATGGTTAAACCTTCTTGCTGCGTATGATTTTGTAATAAATAATTTCCTAAAACATGCGCCGCCTTCCGTGGAGCATATAATAAATTCAATGTTTGCCCTAATGAAATTTTTCCTAAATGGTCTTTTAAATCTTCCGTCAACAATTCCAACACGTCCTCGTCTCTACCTTCATTTTCTTCTTTATATAAAAGTGTTGGAGCTAATAACACTACTATTTCATCGCCAAAATCAGAATGGTTTTTCGATAAATCTGTAACGATTGGATGGGTAGCTTTTCGAACTTCAGGATATTTTGAAATACAAAGCGTGTATAGTAAATTCTTTTTTTCCAATAATTTCTCAGGAGGTAATTTTCCTAAAAGCTCCACTCCTACTTCTCGCATCTCAGGCGATGAACCGTTAATTAAACCCAATAGTAATTCTTCTGGAAGATCCTCTACTTTGGTTTCGTGGTTCAATAATATTTTTGCTCCAAAAACTTGAACTTCCACCAATGGATGATGTAATAAATCATTGATTAAATCAAAAGAAGTTTTGGATAAAGTTTTTTGGAAATGTTTTGTTAAACGAACACCTGCATTGAGAATACTTTTCTTTTCTGCCTCAGTTGCCTTTTCATCAAAAGCCATCATTAAAGCGATAGCACGGGCAATGACAACTTGCGATTTCTCTTCTTGAAATAGTGTTCCAGACAGCAATTGATCTGCCCAAGTGTTGACGTCTTCGTGAGGATTAAATAATAATTTAACCACGAAGTCAGCGTCGTTTAAAAAGAAATTTGGTTGTGCATTGACCCAAGCTATACCTTGTGTACGCGCCTCTGATATGTTCACATTCAAAAGGATATTAACGAGGTCAATATTCGGTTGATTAGGATTGTATTTTGCTTTAGCTAAATCTAATCCAAATCGTGCGGTGTTGTCATAGCTTTTATTTAACAATATCTTTACAAACTCAAGATTGACGAGTCCTGTGATTTTTGAAAGGTTTGCTTTGGCAGCTTTTACTGCAAATTCATGAACTGCTCGGCTCTCACTTTCCGCCAACAAATGCAACAAACCTTGTGGTACTTTATCCCATAATTCAGGATATGCTTCTTCTCTTACTAGAGGCGAAGGAGTCTGAGGGGTTACGCCAGTTTTGAATAACCATTTATTTTTTCCCTTGTTGATTTTGAACCGAGGACTATTTTTAAATAAAATATTACTCAAAGTCATATAGCATGTAAATGGCGTATAGTGCAAAGTTGTTTTTTCATTTTGCCAATTTCCATTTGCATCTCGGAAGTAATTCCAATAATCTTGAGATCGAACTTTTAATTCGTCAGCGTCGGTATAATTTAATAAAATACCAGTTGCCATTTTTACATAAGAAGGATCACCCACTTCACCTTTTCGATTTAACGTACGCCATGCTCTTCGCTCAAAATAATCTTTAGTAGCTTTGGAAAAACCAACACGAGAATCTTTCTTTTTTATTTCGTCTCGGTTGTAAACCCATTTTCCATCAAGCTGCGTTCCTCCCCATTGAACATGATTCATGGTTGGGCGAGATTTTTGAATTCGATATGCTACCAATCCTAATAATTCCGCATCATCTCTAAACTCTGCCGCTTTATAAAATTGTCGGAATGTTCGAAAATAACCACCACCTTGTAATGGAGATTCTTTTACCCATTCCAATAATGTTTTTCGAATAACAGGATAATGATTGGAAATTAAATACAAATCAGCCATCATTTCATTGGAAGTCAAACTTGTTTGAAATACAGAACGGATAGTTTGTAACAATATATTTTCAGATTCACTTTGGATGGCAGTTCTGACTTCAATTGGAAGATTTTCTAAAACGATAGAGGCTAATTGAGTTTGAGTATTTTTATCTAAACATGCCATTTTTGCTTCTCGTAAAATGTCATGTAAAAAAGAATATTGCTTAGCATGGGCGGTCATAGATTCCAATGTTGGCAATCCTGAAGAATCGCCACATCTTCCAATCGCCCATGCCAAACAATAATTGAACATTGGATTAACGCCTTGTTCGACTTGAATTAGATACGGTACTGCTTCTTGAATTCGAAACTCTCCTACTCTCCACAACAATCTTGCAAGAGGTCGCTTTTGTACTTCTTCTTTTTTGAAAACGTTCTTCAGATTTTTAACTGGCGAAGCATTTCCTTGAGGAGGTTGAGTGGAATTAGAAGTTTCTTCTGTTGGTTTGACCCAACGCATGAAGCGGTCGAAAATGGAATTTGGTTCTTGAGCTAGTGTTTCATTTTCCTCCGTAGTCGGAGGTGGTGTGAGGGATTCAGGTGTTGTCGTTTTCTGTGAAAGAGGTGTTGTATTTTGAGGTTGAACGTATTCTTGTAATGATTTTAAAATGTGGAATTTTCGGATTTCTGGAAATTCAAAAGTACGCACAGGTTCAACTTCGGGTGTTGCATCTTCAATTGTTTCTGGGGTGGTTAAAACCGTTTGGACAAAAGGCTGACTTGCATCTTGGTAACCTTTTTTTGTTTTATCATTGACTAGTTTATCAAAAATTTGTTGAGCCTTTGCAAGGGGAACTGGTTGATCCGTTTTTGTTCCTTCTCGGAGTTCTTTCCCTCGTCTGCCGTAACGGAAATTGACCAAATAAGTATCATTCGTAACCTCGCACAAATCTACTTCATAGATTTTATCGGACTTTGTGTCTTGATAGTGAAGCCTTGTTTGTTGGATTAATTTCATTTTTCTAGTGATAGTTATTGTAACTCATTTGATTAAAGTACGGTGTAAAATTATCATATTAATTACATAATTCCAAATTGTTCTTGTATTATTTATACTTTTTTTTTGAAGGAGTGTTTCACTAGACTTAATTTTGAATGACCGCTTCGCTAATTTTGAATTTTGAATATGCCGAAAATCTTGTATCTACATAGGTTTTAAAATTTCCCATACAAAATCATCTAGAATAAACACTACTAAGGAGTACTGGATACTTTATTTTTAATACTTATGAAAAGTAAATAGGAAAAGTAAATGAAGAATTGGTTTTTTATTTTTACAAAAAAATTTATAAAATATCTTTATTTCACAGAAAAAAAATGAGCTATCCCAAATGGAATAGCTCATCCTTTTTACAATCGTCCAAAAATAAAAATTCAAAATGCTTCCAAAGTTTTTATCAAAAAAAATCCATCATCACCTTG
>Ga0114957_1002254_pt1 | contig 18798 bp, 14 predicted proteins | sample BantaG_FD_87175 | JGI IMG/M metagenome (GOLD analysis project Ga0114957, IMG submission 87175) | Marine algal microbial communities from Bantry Bay, Ireland - BantryBay_4 metaG | ecosystem: Host-associated > Algae > Red algae > Unclassified | place: Bantry Bay, Ireland | collected 2014-11-21 | reverse complement strand
TTTGTTCTTAGTTTTCCTTTGAAAGAAGGAGTATTGTTATCCCGATAGCTATCGGGAATGACTGATTTCAAAGGGAAAATAAGGGCAAAAGAAACCGTCCAAATGGGGAAGTTATTGTTTTATTGTTACTTTGTAGGATTAATGCCCAACAGGTCGAAATTATTATTTTACCCGTCAATCCAACACCCATTCATTCCGCCCAAAGTAATTCCAATCCACTTTTGCCAAATCAATATCCTTCATATACAAAGGTTTTCCTTTGTTACTATTTAATCTTACTATACTTTTCGTACAATAAATTTCAACCTCTTCCATTCCTTTTGCGGCAAAGTCTTTTTTCAGGCGTTGGACAAACTGCCATAGAAAATCAGGTTTAGTAGCAAGGTTTCTAACTTGCTTACGAGTTAAATAATCTTGTTTTTTTATAATCCATTTTTTTTCAGTTTGAGGATCGTAGGCTTCTAGAATAATGGAACCTGATTTTGTTCTTAGCATCATTCGCCAACTCATACGATGACCTTCCTCTCTCCAGGTTACATCTCCTTCAATAAAATGATGACGCAATGGTAAAGCCGTTTGAATGATAAAATAGATGATAAAAATAGGGAAGATTAAATTTGAATTAAATGCCTTTGGATTAAAATCATTGTTATTTTTTTTCTTAAAAAAAATACGGCGAATCGTTTCAGGTTCAAAAAAGAAAATGGACAAGGCAATCATTGCGTATGGAAAAATTCCAATTTGAAAAACTACAGAATTAAAAATATTAAAAATAATCAATCCAATCAAAGCCAAAATTCTTGTTCTTTTCCAAAGCAAAGCAGGAACTATCAATCCATCAAACAATACTCCTCCAAAAGTGATAAATTGTTGAAACCATGCTTTTCCTAATAAAGGACCAATCAACCAATAATTAGTTTTTGAAGCAAAAGCATTTCGAATAAAATCTCCTTCAGTCCACCCTGGATATAATTTTGCCAAAGCTCCAAATGTAAAAACTAAAAATACCTGAATGATAAAAAATAATCGATACCAGTTCGGGCAAAAGTGTTCGATTGTTCCAGTTCGCTTTACATCCATAGCCGCATATCGATGCGCATTCATAAATGCCATCCACCATAATAACAACATCACCAAGTAATAATGATTATTATAAGAAGTCTTTTGCATAAAATAAACCGCTGTCCACATCACCGCCAAAACAATAGAAGTCACTCGATAAAAATATCCTAACATTACCATTAAACTCACGACTCCCATTACAGCAAAATAAAAATACATTCCATTACCCGGCAAAGGTTGTAACGCATCCAATCCAATAAAACTAAAAGTGAATTGTGGTTCGACAAGTGTTTTTCTTACCCATCCTGTCCCAATGGCACCAAAGGATTCAACCGCCATCAAAAACCCAAATAGCATTCGGAAAAGAATGATTTGACTATTGTCGATAGGTTTGTAAAAGTATTGTTTGAATTTTGAAATCACTAGTTCTTAATTAATTGATTAAACCACAAAAGATACAAAAAAACATAGGTTTGGATTCTAAGTATTTTTGAAATTATTCATTATTCATTTTTAATTATTCATTGGAACTTTGTTCCCATGTGGTTCAGATTCAATACGACTTAAAAATTGATTTGCAATATTAAAAGGTAAGTTGTCAAACTTAACTCTCGACATATTTGTAGCTACTGTGATGACTAGTTTTTCTTTTGGGTAAATAATTAAATAAGAAGTACCTCCTACAGAACCTCCACTATGTCCAAACCAACTTCTATCTTTTTTGTCTTTTCCTAATCGCCAACCGATGCCATAATTAATTTCCTTCCCATCATTTGTTTTTTGATTTTGTAAAAAAACATCTAGCGTTTCTTTTTTCCAAAAATCATAACCCAAATGCGCGTTTCCAAATTTCAACATATCTTCTGTTGTCGAAAGAAAACCACCACCTGCCCATTTGTAGCTGTTATTTACTTTAGGAGCGATTTCAATTTTGTCGCCACTTTTTTGATAGAATTGAGTGAGGTATGAAATTTCTTGATTAGCATATTCAGGAGTTGTATTTTTCATTTCTAGTCGATCAAAAACGGTAGTTTGAATATAACTTAAAAAATCTTTTTTACTCGCTCCTTCAATGGCAGCACTTATTAGATTCCAACCATAACTAGTGTAGGAGTATTTGCTTCCAGGTTCATGAATAAGATTGGAACCTTTAAAAATATCGATACCTGCTTCCACCGTTTCATAATTTACTTGATTCATAAATTCAAAACCTTGATAATGCCGAATACCCGCCAAGTGGCCTCCAAGTTGACGAACAGAAATATCATATTTCTTTTTTGGAAAATAAGGAACGTAAGTTTGGATAGGAACATCTAAATCAATTTTTCCCAGCTCATATAAAGTAGCTAGTGCCGCTGTGGTGTACGGCTTGGAAACACTTCCAATTCTAAATTTGGTAAGGTTAGGATTTACAGGAATCTTGTTTTCTTTATCGGAATAACCAAATCCTTTTTGCCACAGCGTCTTTCCATTATGCGAAACAGAGATAGCCATTCCGGGAACATTTTCTTTTTTTAAAAGATCATTGGCTAATTTTTCTGATTGAATAATTGCATCAGAAAAGAGGATGGGCTTTTGAGTTTTACAACTAGTTAGAATAAAAAGAAGGAGAAAAGGAATTAGTTTTTTCATGATAAAAAATTGGAGTTAAGTTTTTTTATCAAATGTAGGATGTTTTTCTTAAACACAAAAGGGACAAAAGATGGACAAAAGTTTTTTTTTGTACATAATACGGTGAAAGAAAAATCACAATACTATGTATAAAAACTTTTGTCCTTCTTTTGTCCCTTTTGTGGTGTAAAAATTATATTTAGTCTACTTCAGGAAAGACAGTTGTATTCAATGCACTAGGTGGATCAACATTGATTTGAAAAATCGCATCATTAAAATCATTATCACCACTTCCTACAGGTTGATCATCAAAACAAATAACAGTTGCATTACAAGCCGAATGATTAAGAATTACACTTTGTTTCCCATTGGCATTAAACTCATCATTTGTATAATGAGCAGCGATACCTTCTGTAATCGTTTGGTTGTTCCAACCATCTGAATTTAAGAAAAATCCAATAACAGTATTCGCTTTAAAATGTCCTAACAATTCAACTGTATTTCCTTCTAACAATCCTCCTCCAGAACCTTGTGCTGAAGCATTTGGAAATACAATTAATTTAGTGATATCATCAACTGATGTAGGTGGATTATCAGCATTGTAATAGTAGTACCCTAAAACGTTTTTATAACCAGCTCCTTCATGAACAAAACTGACAGAAACATCTGCTTCCTCTTCAATAAAAATATTTGTAGGAACATCATCTGCAAAATATTCAGGATGAGCTACTATAGCATCTTGACTTGCAGGAAGTGCTGAAGTTAAAATATCGGATAATAAATAATCACAAATATCTACTTGAGTCATATTTTCAGGAACACCTTGATTATTATAGTCATTGATAGGAAGATATTCTCCATATTCTGGACGTTTCAAGATTTTAGTACCTCCTTGACCTTTTGCAATAAAAATCCATTCCGTAGATCCATCAATTTCAATATAATTAGCAGATGCTTCAGACTCTTCCATATCCCATTGGAAAACTAATTGTGGTGCTTCGCCTGATGCTTGTGGATTAGTAAAAACAGCCAATCCATCAGCTCCATTAGCAAGATAGATAAATTCATCATCAGAAGTTAATCCATTAGTATTTCCAGTTGTAAGCATACCTGCAGGTGAACTCCAAGTTTCTTGTCCTGTATGAATATCAAATCTTTTTAAACCATGCATTCCCATGGTAGCATATACTTCATTTGGATTCTCACTAGTAAAGTGTAAGGTACTTTTTCCTCTACTGATGATGTCTACATTTTGATGTAAAATTTCTCCTACTTGATATTCTGTAGCAAAATGAAAATCTCCAATATCTTCAGTTCTGATTGAACTGTTTTCTCCCGTTTGTAAACTCACCACTTTTGTCGCTTGTCCAGGAGCACCATTCACATCAATATATTTTCCATTTTCAAAAGAAACACTTCCTAATACTTCCAATGTTTCTGCATTTAAGCAAAATGCACCTCCATAAGTTTTTCCACTTGAAACATAAAGATAGTCTCCCGAGAAAGTTACAGAATTAGCAGATGAAGAAATACCTGTATCAATATGGTTGGAAAGATTTACGATCTTAAATCCATCATAGGTAGATCCATTGGCCATTGTTATTTCTCCTAGAACTGCACCTTTCTTACTGTCAGAAAGACTCAACCAAACTTTTACATCATCAGATCCAGGAAGCTTTCCTACTTCAATAGAATTGATATCCGCACTACTTAAGTACCCTCTAAATTTTACTACAGGGTTAGCAGGATCTTCAATGTCGACAATTTCAATTGCACCTAAATGCTCAGCACCTCTTTTGTGATAACTGATGTATGCTCTGTTGTCTAAAAAAGCAACATGAGTAGCACTCAAAGTTTCGCCAAATAAAATATATGGCTCTACTTCTCCTACATGTAACCAAATGGCATTGTCAGTATTGACGTCATTACGAGTTACTGCTTGATTGTTAGTTAGAGAATCTCCAGCCAATTTATTTTCCCATATAATGGTCTTATTGACTTTAGTAATTCTGTCACTATGATTAGAATTTAAAACTTGGAAATAGTCGTCCGAAACTGGACTTAGGTGTGAATTATTTTCTATTTCTGGGGGAGTAATGTTGTCCTTCTTGCAGCTTTGAGAAAGTAAGGTAATAAAACCTAGCAAAGCCAAATAAATCATTACTCTGTTTTTCATGATATTTAAGCGTATTTAATTTTATAAAGCGATTTAATTAGATTATTAGTATTCCAAGAATTAAACCAAAGGAGTGATTTTTGGGAAAAAAACTAATAAAATCAATGGTTTCTTAAGGTATTATGGTTCTTCAATGTTACAGAGGCAATGTAAAATTCTTTATAATCAATTATAGAAACTAAATAGAAGAGATGTGACAGTTGTTTATTTTATATGGTAATAATTTTTAATTTAAGACTAGTAGATGTAAGACTGTGGGCGGTCTGACTTCTGACAATAAGCGAAGCGCATGGTCTGACATCTATAGTCTTAGGCATAGTTCATTAATAAATTTATTTTCTTCCAAAATCTGCAGGAATTTCTCCCCACTCTTTTGTTTCCCATTTTAAGATTGGATTGGTAATAGCATTGTTATTTAGCCATACTTCAGCACGTTGTATTAGTTGAAAAAGGAAAGCATTTGATCTTGTTTTTTTAATAGAAGTATTGGAACGTTTTTTTCTTACCCAACCAATGGCAATTCGAGAATCAGAATAGATAGGAAGGTCGGGTTTACCTTCTTTTTGTAACAATGCTAATGCATGAACTAAGGCAAGGAATTCTCCGATATTATTAGTTCCTCTTTGATAGGGGCCTTGTCTGAAAATTTCTACACCAGTTTTAGTATCCACACCACGGTATTCCATTGCTCCAGGATTTCCACTACAGGCAGCATCAACAGCCATGCTTTTCCAAACTATTTTTTCTCTGGCCTCTGCACTAATTCTTTTGACCGTAGGTTTTTTCTTTTTTCCAATAAAATCCGCAGCCGCTCCATTTCGATAAGCTTGTTCCGCTTCTTCTTTGGTTGGAAATGATTTGTACTTAGCATTTGGATAACCTTTGATTTGCAATTGACATTTTGCCCAAGTGTCAAAAACGCCCGTATCATTGCCTTGCCAAACGACGTAGTATTTTTTCTTTTTTGCCATATTAAATTAAACGCTATTCTTTTTTCTTTTTAAAAAAAATATAATTCCAAAACTAAATAGAGCACAAAATAGCAATACAAATTTTAAAATCCTTGTTTTAGGTTCTTCATTAGTCATAGAGGTACCAAGGTTTATTTTATCTAAATATTTCCAAGTCGTATTATCTCTTAATTGATAAATAGCTGCAAAATTTTCTAAGTCTTCATTTTTATAAAACACAAACGCTCTTTTATTCTTTCTATTAATTGAAATCTTATTTCCTGTAAATGGCGATTGTAATTCCCAATGAAATTCCCAAAAAGTATGTGCATTGCATTGCCCCTTAAATGCAACTTCTATTCTAGGATTGATAAATGATTTTAAATCATTTAATTTTTCTTTTGTCTCATTTGAAGGAACAATATTGGAAGGCCAATTAGAAAATGTATCCAAGTCATATTTAAATTCATAGGCTAAAAATTTTTCAAAACTTCGTCTCAATTGTTCATTAAAAAGAAGAAGATTTGTTGATTTGGAATTGACTCTATGAGAAATTAAGAAAGAAGACTCCACCCAAGAATCAATATTAATACTTTTTGGAATATAGTAATCTTCGAAATCAATTTCTTCATTAATAACTTTTCGAAATTCGCCTAATTCTACAGGATATCTTTCTGGAACAACTGCAAAAGAAGTTTTTATGTTTTTTTTGAAAATATCATTATGAAATGAATCAATAAGCTGTGGGATACCAAATGAATCTAATTCAATGGCATTAGTCAGATGTGTATTTTTATTATTAGTTGTCGATGACTGATTCGTAAAAAAACGTTTATAGTTTTTTTCCTCACTATCAAATATCTGTTCTAATCGAGTTAGTGATTTTTCATATTCTGTTGGTTCTTTTACTCTTAGAATAATTTTCCTAAAAGCTTCCTCTGGACTAAATTTTTTATCAAGTTCTATATCTAAGCTATCTTTAACTTGGAATTGTAATGGATTAATATTGAAATAAATTAGATCTTCAATTATTTTACGAGAATTTACCCTCATCCAATTTGCAGAAGTAGTATCATAGTTAGAATTCATCAAAACTATAATTTCAATATTTAATTCTTGTCTCTTTTTTAGTAAGCTAGTTAAGGCATATAACTTCTCTCCAAAAGGATACTCAATACTACTTCTCCAATTATTCACATTAGTTTTAAAAGTATCTAAAACAATAACATCACCGGCTTGAAATTTTTTATTTAAAAAAAGGAGTGAATCGTTCCCATAAGTTTGAGACCAGATAGGAGTATTAATTAAAAGAATAAAAATTGTAGTATAAAAATATTTCATTATGTAATCTTTTCCCAAAAGATGAGATGGAATGTTTTTTTGGTGTAAGAATTTTTTTATTCTCATACACCAAAAACAATTTAAAATGAATCTTTAAAATAAAAGTAAAAAACGTTCAAAACGAAATCCAATTCACTACTTTTGTTCTTTTTTCCAACCAAGGTATTTTGGAGCCTACCCACAAATTGGAACTATTGAATAAATATTGTGATTATGAGTAATGATTAAATCCATTACATTAATCTCAATATTTAAAATACAAAAGAATGTTAGTAGATACTCATACACATATATATTTAGATCGGTTCGATGAAGATCGCGAGGCGATGATGCAACGAGCCAAGGATAATGGAGTTGAAAAATTCTATTTGCCTAATATTGATAGCGAATCAATAGATGATATGCTACGACTAGAGGCAGAGTATCCTGATAGTTGTATTGCCATGATGGGATTACACCCCTGTTCTGTAAAACCTGATAATTATAAAGAGGAATTGTCCATTGTAAAAAAATGGTTAGAAAAAAGAAAATTTTGTGCAGTAGGCGAGATAGGAATTGATTTACATTGGGATACTTCAACTTTTGAAATTCAAAAAGAAGCATTTCGAACTCAAATCAATTGGGCCAAAGAATTAGAACTACCAATAGTAATACATTCCCGAAAATCAACTAAAGAGGTGATTGATGTTTTGAAAGAGGAAAAGGATGATAGATTGAGAGGAATTTTTCATTGCTTTGGAGGTACAGTTGAAGAAGCAAAAGCAATCATTGACTTAGGATTTTATTTAGGAATTGGTGGGGTACTGACATTTAAAAAAGCAGGTTTGGACAAAACGATGGAAGAAGTTTCGCTCGAAAATGTAGTTTTAGAAACAGATTCACCTTACTTAGCACCAACACCATATAGAGGTAAAAGAAATGAAAGTGGATATGTAAAGCTAGTTGCTGAAAAGTTAGCGACTATCAAAAATATAAGTTTGGAAGAGGTAGGTAGAATTACAAGTAGTAATGCTTACAAGATTTTTGAAAAGAGTGTTTGAATTGTTCCGCTTCGCTGATTGTTAGATTGTTTCGCTTCGCTATTGTTATCGAATAATCAGCGAAGCGGAACAATTATAAAAAATCACATAAAAAAATTTACATAATCCATTGATTATCATGGATTATTGGTGTGCAAAATGTACTTTTACGAATAAATATTACATTTTATAAGTATTGCCTTTTGAAAAATTTTGAAAATTGTACTTTATTTACAATTTTTGTGTTTCCGCCTACTACACATGAGTAAAACTACTAGGCAAAGTATTGGAAAATCGAACCGTACTTAAGCAAAAGAGAAATGAAGAAGGGAGAGTTGGCCGAGTGGCTTAAGGCGCACGCTTGGAAAGCGTGTATACTCCAAAAGGGTATCAAGGGTTCGAATCCCTTACTCTCCGCCAAGATTAATTTTGAATGTAAAAATTTTGAATTTTGAATTAATTAGCTATTGCGATTTTTTTCTCATTCAAAATTTAAAATTCATCATTCATCCCGAAACTTCGGGACAAAATTGAAATTACTGATCATAATTGTTGTAAAGTTGATAAACTGCTTTTTGTTTTAAGCAGTTGTGAAGTTGCGATTTCTTAAAAACTAACAAACGAACAACCAACTAAACTTAATCAACCACAACGAATAACTAATTTTTTAACTTAAAACAATCGTAAAACCTTTGACTATGCGAAAGATTATTGCACTTCTACTAGTTTTTACACTTTGTATGACAACAGGAGCTGTAGACATTCTTGCACAAGATGCTGCTGCTGCCGACGAATCTGGCCTTCAAATTTTGAAAAAATACTTCATTGATGGAGGTTGGCAATTTATGAGTTTGGTATTGATTTGTTTAATCTTAGGATTGGCATTCTGTATCGAAAGAATTATTACACTTAATATTGCAACTACTAACACCGACAAATTATTGGCACAAATTGATGAAAATTTGAAGTCAGGAAATGTAAATGGTGCTATGGAAGTTTGTAAATCAACTCAAGGCCCTACTGCAAGTATCCTTTATGAAGGATTAAGAAATGCAAAAAATGGACCTGAAGCTGTTGAAAAAGCTATTGTTTCTTATGGTAGTGTTCAAATGGGACTTTTAGAAAAAGGACTAGTTTGGATTTCTCTTTTTATTGCGATTGCACCGATGCTTGGATTTATGGGTACGGTAATCGGGATGATTGGAGCCTTTGAAAAAATTGCATCTGTAGGGGAACTTTCTCCAGCCGTTGTTGCCGATGGTATTAAAGTGGCACTTTTGACCACAGTATTTGGTTTGGTAACAGCGATTATTCTTCAGATTTTTTATAATTACATTGTATCTAAAGTAGATAGCATTGTAAATAAAATGGAAGATGCTTCAATTGCATTGGTAGACGTAATGGCTACAAACAATGTTTTTAAATAATCATTCAAAACGAAGAATAATATTATGTATAAATTTTTAACCAAAAATGGACAAACCATTGCCTTCGCTGTAGGTGCCGTTCTCGTAATTGCTTTCTACGCATTAGTAGTAGGGGATAAAAATTACGAAACCTTCACGACTATGGATATGGATGGTGTAAAAGATCCTGAAAGAATGAAATTTACTTTGTTCAATTTCGGATTGGTGTCTACTGTAGCACTTATTGCTATTGGAGCTGTATTAATGTTTGGGTTTGGACTTTTCCAAGCTGCTACAAATATTAAAGGCTCACTAGGAGCAATTGTTGGATTAGCTGTTATTGCAATTATTTTTGCAGTAGGTTACTCTACTACTCAAATCGAAACAAGTGGACCTGTTTATCTTTCTGCACAGAAATTTGTTCTGACAGATGGTGTCAGGAAATTTGTAGGAGCTTCTATAACTACTGGAGTAACATTGATTGGTCTTGCAACACTTGGAATCGTTGTATCTGAAATTCGTAACTTCTTTAAATAAATTCAACTATGTTAAAGAAAAAAGGAAGTAAAGGACGTATGACAAATGAGATAAATGCTGGTTCGATGGCAGATATCGCATTTTTACTTTTGATTTTCTTCTTGGTAACTACTCAGATTTCTGAGGATCAAGGTGTAATGATGAAATTACCACCATGGTCAGATGATGAACCAGATATTACTAAATTGAAAGAACGAAATGTTTATTCTGTTTTGGTAAATGCTGGCGATGAGTTATTGGTAAGAGGAGAACCAATGAAAGAAAGAGATTTAAGAGAAAATACAAAAGAATTTATCTCAAATCCTGAGCAACGCCCAGATTATGCTGAATCACCAGCTAAAGCAATTATTTCATTAAAGAATGATAGAGGAACGAAATTCGAAACCTATCTCGCAGTACTTAATGAACTAAAGGGGGCTTACAATGAACTTAGGAATGAAGAGGCTTTAAGAAAACATGGAAAGGAATATGAATTTCTAGAAAGAGAGGATCAAAAAGAAATTCGTAATAAAATTCCTTTGATTATTTCTGAAGCAGAACCTACTGCATTTGGTGATGAAGGTTAAGGTAAAAAACGATTAGTCGTCGAAAGCTACCTTATTTATTCACCTATCTTTTTTTAAAGATGTAAAATTTAAATTATGTCAAAATTTAGCCCAGGTAAAACAAAGGCAATGCCTGCTGTTTCTACAGCATCGCTTCCTGATATTATCTTTATGTTACTCTTTTTCTTTATGGTAGTAACACAACTTAGAACTACTGAGTTGAAAGTTAATGTGATTACTCCTAAAGCTACAGAGTTAACAAAGTTGGTTCGGAAAACGTTGGTGAACACGATTTACATCGGTAAGCCAAAAGACAAGTATGTAAATATCTATGGAACTGCTCCTTTGTTACAATTGAGCGATCAGATTTCTAACCCGAAGGATATTCCTTTATTCCTAGAAAATTTTAAAACGAATAAAAATGAACAACTTCACGGTTCGATCATTTCGTCTTTAAAAGTAGATGGTAAGGTAACAATGGGGATTCTTCAAGATGTTAAAACAGAACTCAGGAAATCAAATCAACTAAAGATTAACTATTCTGCAAAGCGTAAAGATCAATAATTTACCAATTATATGAAAATAAAAAAGGTCATCCCGATTAATTTCGGAATGACCTTTTTTTACGTACGCTGCGCTTGACGGTCGCTCGCTTCGCATCACTTGACGTACGGTCGCTGTGCTCCCTTGACGTACGCTGCGCTTGACGGTCAAAATATTGTGAATCAAAATTATTGAAACCGTCAAGCGCAGCGTTCGTCAAGGGAGCACAGCGACCGACCGTCAAGTTATGCGAAGCAAACGACCGTCAAGCGTAGCGGCCGTCTTCAATCATCTCAGTCGATCCATTGATCGAACTAATTTTTCATCTTTAGAAATATATCTTAAAGCTAAACCAGCGAAAACTAAAAATAACACAGGAAGACCAACTCCTAATTGTTCATCAGCTTCCGTATCTCCTGAGATAGCTCCTTCTTGGTACATTAAAAATAGCATAAGGAAAATTCCAATTACATTTGCAATAATTGCGAAACGACCTAATAATAATTGCTGTTTTCTATTTTTAAAAAGAAATACACTTATTAATGCTAATCCTCCAGCGGCACAAAAAAGAATCAATAACCCCATATGATCATTAATGTTATATACCCCATCAGCAAAAAGTGAAGTTGCTTCTGCACTTTGTGCTGAAGTCGCAAAAGGTAATGCAAATAATCCAAAAGCACATGCTGCGGCAAGTACCAAGAAAATAGTTTGAATTCGTTGAATCATAACAAGTCAGTTTTATTTAATATCAGAAAATGCAAATATAAAAAAAAAGACGGACGCTACGCTTGACGGTCGTTCGCTTCGCATCACTTGACGTACGGTCGCTGTGCTCCCTTGACGTACGCTGGCGCTTGACGGTCAAAAAGGCGTGAATCAAAATTATTGAACCGTCAAGCGCAGCGTACGTCAAGGGAGCACAGCGACCGACCGTCAAGTGATGCGAAGCAAACGACCGTCAAGCGTAGCGTCCGTCAAAAAAGGTTGATACATCATGACTGCGTGATTTTCGGTAATCAATTCTTCTTTTAGTAAGGTGTTATTTTTTTTATTAAAAACTTGACGAACGATTTGGTTGTGACGAGTGTAGCCACCCCATGCTTCACCTTGGATGAGGTGATTTTTTTCTATTATTTTATAAAAATGTGGAATTTCATTTTGTACTAAGAATGCACCGTGTAAGTGTTTTTCTGATAACCAAATTTGCAATTGAAAAGGTTGTTCTGTTTCATTCTTAAATTGTAGATCGATATAATTATAAGACAAGGTCGCACCACTTCCAAAAGGTAAAGTTCGATTCGAATCTGGAAAAACATCATAGCTATGCCGCCATCTTTCAACTACAGTTAAAGGCGTATGCAATGCCATCCAAAAAATTAGATTTCCCATTTGACATAATCCTCCGCCAATCCCTTCAACTACTTTTCCATTTTGAAGCATCATACCAGTTAAGTAGCCTTTAGCCTTAGAGGTTCTTCCTACTCTGTACCAAAAAGAAAAAGTTTCGCCAGGTTGGATAATTAAATTGTGAAGGGGAGAGGCTGCGATTTTTAAATTTTGAATTTTGTTATGTTGGAGATGCATGTCTACATCTTTTAATTGTCGAAGTAAAATAGATTGATGTTCAAATATTTTTACTGGGAGTAATTCTTCAGATTGTTGTTTTGCAAATTTAGTTTTTCCTCCATACCATTTCAAATATCGTCGCATGGTAAAATATCTTTTACCTAACCAAGTTCGAAGCGGTGAACGATATATGGGTTTTGGAGTTTTGTACATAGTTTAATATTTTCAATCAAAATCAAAAAATCAATCAAAATCAAAATCGAATAACATGTTCTTGCCGTTTTAGTTTTTGATTGAATTTTTGATTTTGATTGACATTTTGATTGAATTACGGTCTATTTCTACCGTATGCTTCATGACTAGAAACCCATTCGTCCGCAACAACAGCGGCACCCAAAGATAGCTCCCCACATAAAACAACTGCAGCAATAATTTCTGCAAATTTATTAACCTTCCCTGTACCATAGCAATCCATCACCTCTAAACATTCTTTTTGAGTAGGTAAACCAGTCCCGCCTCCATACGTTGCCACAATAAGTGCAGGTATTGTTATGGAAAAATAATAATCACCATTTTCTAAAATTTCACCATAGTAAAAGCCAGCAGAAGACTCTGCAATATTTGCTACATCTTGTCCAGTTGCGATAAACATAGCGGTGATTCCATTTGCAAAGTGAGCACCATTGTTTACCGAACCACACATTCTTGCACCAGCACTTGATAATTGTCTTTGGTAAAAAAACTTTTCAGGTGGAACGTGAAGAACTTCTGTCATTAGTTTTTTAGGTAAAATAATTTCAGCAACTACTCTTTTTCCACGAGTCATTAGAGCGTTGAGTTGAGAATGTTTTTTATCCGTATCAAAGTTTGCGGCAAGGGTAAAATGTTCTAAGCCTTCAGGGTTTTGATCTAGTATCCAATTGCAAGCATTACGAGTAGCTTTGGTCACCATATTTTGACCGGCAGCATCACCTGTTGAAAAATTAAAACGTAACCATCGCATCTTACTTTGTGAGTATTGACCAATATCTAACAATTTACCTACAGATGTAGTTTCTTCTGCTTTAGTTTTAATGGATGCAAAATTCGCTGATACCCATTTCCCAAAATCTCTTGCATATCGAGCATTTTTAAAAACAAAAACAGGTGACCGATTCATTCGATCATCTACAACAGTTGTCGTAATACCACCTGCAAGTCGAGTCATTTTCATGCCACGATTATAACTTGCAAGTAGAGTGCCTTCGGTTGTAGCCATTGGAACATAAAATTCTCCTTGAGCAGATTCTCCATTGACTAAAACGGGGCCAGCAAATCCCATCGGCACTTGGACTATACCTGAAAAGTTTTCAATATTTCCTGATAAAATTTTAGGATCGAAAGAGTATTGATTAGTGTGTTGGAAATCAACATTAGTCTGTTGGCTAACTACTTTTCTACGAGCATTTGCTTGAGCGATGGTGTAGTCATTTGTTTTTGAATAAGGCAGTTTTTCGATCATGTTTTTTATGTTTTTTTTTAGACGCAGACTTTATATGACTTGCTTATGACCTGTATGACTTTTCTTTTAGCACGTTTTAGAAACGTATTAATATGAAAAAAGAAAAGTCATAAAAGTCATAAGCAAGTCATACAAAGTCTGCGTCTAAAATAGTCCTAAGTATTATTCCTAATCTTAAATCATAAATTAGTGATGTATTCAATTAGGTTTTTTTCTTTACCGAGTTCTAATTTTTTCTTTAATCGGTAACGAGCTTTTTGAACACTACCTGGACTGATTGCCATGAGTTGAGCAATTTCTTTAGTGGTGAGTCCCATTCTGATATAGGCACAGAATCGAGTTTCATTGGAATTTAGCGTATTACCTTCCTGATTTAGTTTCTCAAAAAAATTAGGATGGACTTCATCAAAATGCAATTTAAAATTTTGCCAATCATCATCGAAATTCATATTCATCTCAATATTACGATCCAGACTTTTGACTTGCTTACGGAGTTTCTCATCGTTTGAAACTTTAAGTGTACCAATTTTTTCTTTTAAGTCTGTAAGCATTTTATTTTTTTGCAAAACAAACATCATGTTGCTGGCAAGTTCTCTTTCTTTGTATTCCAATCTTTCTTTGAGGCGATCTCTTTCCTCTTGTTCTAACATCTGTTCAACTTTAAGTTTTTCAAGTTCTTCTTTTTGAAGTTGTACTTTAAGTCGTCTTCTAACATTAAACATATATAAAATCAAAGCAGCAATAGCTAATAAAATAAGTATCGCATTTTTTACTAGGTTTTCATAGTATGCGATTTTTTTCATGGAAGCGATTTCCTGATTACTTTTTTCCAATTCATATTGAGCATTAAGCGCAGCAAGTCGGGTGGCATTTTTTTCCTTATCACGAGCTTCTTTGATATCATTTTCTTTTTTGAAATAATCAAAAGCTTCCGTGTAGTTACCTCGTTCGTTATAAATTTCTTTTAGTAGTTGGTAAGTGTATTGTTTTTTATCCATCAAATTATTCTCTTCACAAATCTCTTTTCCGATCATCGCATATTCGATAGCCTTTGAAAAGTTTTTTTCTTTTTGATAAGATACCCCAATCAATAAATAATTATAAGCTAAAATATCTTGGTCATTATTTTTTTTAGCAAGTACAATACTTCGTTCGCAAAAGTTTCGAGCATCAGAATATTGTTTCATTCCAATTAATGCGCTACTCATATTACTTCTAGCCAAATTGATAGCCGTAGAATCTTTTAATTCAATTGCTAGATCTAAATTTTTTCCAAAACTAAAAAAGGCTTGATCGGGCATAGAATCTAACAATGCTTCTCCAAGTTCTTGATAAACAATACTTGTTGATTCTTTTTTTCCTAAATCTTCATAAATCTTTACAGCTCTTTTGAGTCTCTCTATGGAGAGGGTAAAATTTTCTTTATTGGATCGACCATAGTGATGCAATACGTAAGCTTGCATTAATCTATTACCAGAATCGACTGCAAGATTTTCTAGATTACCTGCATAGTTATCAGCTAAAGCGATACTATCTTCTTTGTGGTAAGCAGTACGGAGGAGGCCTTTATAGGCATTCATTTGCCCCAAGGTATCATTTATATTTTGAGAGACTTCAAGTGACTTTTTAAAATATTCCTTGGCTTTAATCGTATAGTTTTGATCATAAAAATGTAACCCTATTTCTTCATAAGCTTTAGCCTGAGTTTTGCCGACTAAATTTTCAGCATCACGGATGCGATCTTCCACCTCTTGTCCAAGACAAATGGTAGAAAATAATAATGTAAGAGTCACTAAGATGGGTTGTTTAAACATGGCAGGGGCTAATTTAGGAAAAAATAAGGTATTGTAAAACGATATTTTAACATTCATAGTATGAAAAGAACTCTTAAATGGGACTATCCCACAAAGTGGGTCAAAATTTTTTTCAATCAAAATGACAATCAAAATCAAAATCAAAAAGTCTTCTAATCACCATTCCTTAATGATTGAAAATCTGGATGTTACAGCGTTTTTCACTTTAGTGGGCAAATTTTGATTTTGATTTTGATTGTCATTTTGATTGAAAACTCAACGAATCTGTCTCCAAAAAAGATAAAAGCTATTTTATACTAAAAAGTAAAATAACATTTCGTAAATTTAATTTCGCTAAAGAATTTTTCATCTCGAATATTGAATTTCTAAACTCAATTAAATCCTGCCCCCCTTTATTGGCATTTTATAAATATCCCACTTTAATAGTTATTAAAGCAGAACAAACATTATGTGTTTACTAAAATACTTACAACACCAATTAAATGATATGATAAAAAGTCAATTTGCCTTTTTATTTTTTCTATCATTCTTTATTTTTTCATTTCCATTGATTAGTTATGGCGAATCTTGTGTTTCCTGTCCATCAGGAAATAGAGTTTTTGTGGATAAAGATGTGGTTTCACAAGGAGACGGTACTTCATGGGCGACTGCTTTTGCAGAAGTAAGAGATGCATTAGATACTGCGCATGTTTGTCCTAATATTACTGAGATTTGGGTAGCAGAGGGAACTTACACTCCTAGTGCCACTCAAAATCGTATTGTATTTTTCATTATGAGAAATGACCTAGTAATCTATGGTGGTTTTGATGGAACTGAGACTAATTTAAATCAAAGAGATTGGAGGAATAATGTTACCACTCTAAGTGGTGATTTGTTAGGAAACGATGATTATTCTACTTTGCCAGGTACGAATATGGATGAAAACTCTTTTCACGTTATTTTTAATTTTAATAACAATGTCGATTCTTCAGCCGTTTTGGATGGTTTTCATGTTCTTGGGGGAAATGCTAACATTAGTCCTCCAAACCATGTTGGAGGTGGAATATATAATAAGAATGCTTCACCTACAATAAAGAACTGTACGATTTATAATAATAATGCAGGTTATGGTGGTGGTGGAAATTATAATCATAATTCTGTAATGTCTTTTGACAATTGCTTTTTTTATAACAATACAGGTAAATATCGTGGAGGTGGCATGTATAGCGATCAGTCTATTATGATTATGAAAAATTGTGCATTTTTTAACAATCATGCAGTACTCCCTGATTCGGCAATTGGTGGTGCGATGTTTAATAATGGTTCCAATCCAAGCTTATTGAATTGTACTTTTCTTAATAATACCGCAACTCATGGGGGAGGTGCTTTATGCAATAATGGTTGGGCAAAACCTAAATTGTATAACTGTATATTTTGGAATAATGGAGATGAAATAATGAATACTTCTGACGATCCAAATAACAGCCCACCTGAAGAGTTTTCGAACTGTACTGTGAAAATTCAAAATACTTTAATAAAAAATTCGAATGGAAGTGGGGCTAGTTGGAATCTATTTTATGGAATAGATGATGGATCCAATATTGATATTGACCCCATGTTTGTAGATGTATTGTTAGGAGATTTACATTTGCAAGATTTTTCTCCGGCTGTAAATGCTGGAAATAATTTATTATTACCTCAAGGACTTATAGAAGATCTGGATGGGGATGATCGTATTTATGATTTTTCAAATGGAGGTGTTGTTGATTTAGGAGTGTTTGAGTATCAAGGAGAAAATTTGATTTGTACTGTAGGGGCGCCATGTGATGATGGTGATCCTTGTACTTCTGGAGAAGTTTTTCAACCCGATTGTCAATGTGGAGGAGGTACGTTGGTTGATATGGACAATGATAATATTTGTGATAGTGATATAACTGACAATTGTGTGGGGCTGAATATAGGAACGCTATGTGATGACGGGAATCCAAATACGGTTAATGATGTAGTAGATGGAAATTGTAACTGTATTGGAACCGCTTCGGTCTTTTGTTCAGATTTGGGATTGTCAACAGGAGATCCATGTAGTGATGGCGATGACTGTACAGTAGGAGACTTTGTTCAAAATGATTGTACTTGTGGGGGTGGTTCTTACTTTGATGTCGATAGTGATGAATTATGTGATATAGATTTAGAGGATAATTGTTTTGGACCAAACTTAGGAAATCCATGTGATGATGGAGATGATTGTACTTATGGAGAAATTGTTCAACCTGATTGTAGCTGTGGTGGCGGTACGCTGATTGATGCAGATGCCGATGGGATTTGCGATACGGAGTTAGTTGATAATTGTCTTGGTTCAAATGTAGGAGCGCCATGTGATGATGGAAATCCAAATACAGTTAATGATGAAGTGGATGTAGATTGTAATTGCATTGGAATCAATCCATTGTTCTGTGCAAATTTAGGATTGTCGGTAGGAGATTCTTGTAATGATGGCGATGATTGTACGGTTGGAGAATTCGTTCAAAATGATTGTACTTGTGGAGGAGGAACCATGTTGGATAATGATTCAGATGGTATTTGTGATACTGCACTAGAGGATAATTGCGTTGGCCCTAATATAGGCGATATGTGTAATGATGGTGATGATTGTACGGTAGGGGAAACTGTTCAGGACAATTGTACTTGTGGAGGAGGAACTATGTTGGATAATGATTCAGATGGTATTTGTGATACAGCACTAGA
>Ga0114957_1002251_pt1 | contig 18805 bp, 14 predicted proteins | sample BantaG_FD_87175 | JGI IMG/M metagenome (GOLD analysis project Ga0114957, IMG submission 87175) | Marine algal microbial communities from Bantry Bay, Ireland - BantryBay_4 metaG | ecosystem: Host-associated > Algae > Red algae > Unclassified | place: Bantry Bay, Ireland | collected 2014-11-21 | reverse complement strand
CGGTCGAGTGAGCTTCCCACTTCCCACTTCCCACTTCCCACTTCCCACTTCCCACTTCCCACTTCCCACTTCCCACTTCCCACTTCCCACTCCAACTCCAACTCCACTTCCCACTAACTACAACCTCCCCCAAGCCTTAGCAATATCCAAATTAACAGCACTCTTAAAGCGCTTCTTGTTTTCCCTGTTTATACTTTTTAAAATGGCCAACTGCTTGGGGGATAAGAGTATATCTGCTGTTGCTGATTGGCCATTTGCCAAAAGGCTGTTAACCTTTGTGGCTTGCATGGCGGTCATTGGTATATATTGGTAGACTGTTTTTGATAGATAGTATCGGGGTTCGCGGTCCATTGTGAACTTACTTTTTTTGGAGACTTTGTTTTTACCTAAAAGTTTTGAGGCCGTTTTTATTTCATCTTGATTGGAAGTGAAAACGTGGTCGGCATTTTGTGTTTTTTTTGCCTTTTTTAGTAAGTCCTGAAAAGAAATAATACTCGGATCATAAACAACTTTCACCACTTCCTTTCCACCCATAAATCCGGCAGTTGTATTGATGACACCTCTTATTTGACCTATATTTTTCTCACCACTCCAGAAGCAGTACATTCCAAAAACCGCAGTTTCAGTACCTCTTTTTTCGGCTAGTAGTTCTTCCTGGAGGAGATTAAAGTATGCCGGAATTGCTATTTCGTAGCTAGTCATGGCATCCATCATTCTGTTGATCACTCCCAATTTTGAGTAATCGCCTGACAGACGACCCACTACATTTTTTTGATCCGCATTTACAATTCGTACTACCGGATTGTTCCAGGAAGGTTCGCCATATTGCTTGAGTACTTTAGCATCCTTTCCTTTTTTATTGTTGAAGACGGCGGTTGGTATGAAGTATGTTTCAATTGCTTCAACGATTAGTGGATGGCTCATGACATTGTGGCCATAGTTTCTACAAGTGGAGCAACCCGGTACTTCCTGAAAGAAGAGGAAAATGGGTTTGTTCTCTTTTTGGGAAAGGCTTAGTGCTTCGTTAAAGTCTCGGTGCCAGTTGACTTGGCCTAGTTCTTCTGATTGTTTTATTTGCTGAGCGTTTTGTGCTTGACATAGTTGGGCGATAGAGAATAGTAGCGCTAGGAATATGGTATTCTTTTTCATGGGTTTGAATTTTTAAATGAATTTCGATTTGCATGTATTTATAAGCTGGTCAGTAAGGGAATCATATCCGGCAAATTTATCGGGATAAATTTTCCGATTACGGCTCTAATTATTATACACTAGATTTTCTTATAAAGATAAGCCTCTAATATCACAGCCACATCACAGAAATATAAAAAACAAGTCATCCAAATTAATTTTCAAGTAGCAAGTCTAATGCTTCTTTTGAGACTGATGCCCGAACTTTAGGAAAGTTCTTCATCTCAAACCCCTCACCCGGTTCCACATTCGTAGCAATAAGAAATTGATTGTCAGCTGTTTCAGCATGAGCGACAAACCAGCCGATGTTTTGTTCCCCGATGACGGCCCAGCCAGTTTTGCCGGAGAGTTTATAGTTGGGATGCTTGTGAAGGAAGAGCATCTTTTTCATAATGTTGGTATTGCGTTCTGTGATTGGAAGTTGTTTGTTAAATAGTTTACCTAAAAAATCGATTTGCTGAAATTGAGTGATTTTTGACTTGCCAGTTAGCCAAAATTGGTCAATAGTACTTTCGTCAAAAATCATGTCGGGATAGCCCATTTTTTTGAGTTGTTGGCGCATTTTTTTGGGGCCGACTTTGCGGGCAATTTCCTGATAGCAGGGGACGCAGGATACTTTTATAGCTTCCTGAAAGGTCATATCTTTTTCCCAGGCATCTTGCCAATGTTGTTGACCGTTCCACTTTATAATGGTATTTTGATCTTTGACCACGCCAGTTTCTAAGGCAACGATTGAATTGGGAACCTTGAAAGTAGAGGCAGGTATAAATCCTTTTTTGGCTCTATTGAAATCATTACTATGGTAAATGTCTTCATTGTAGTCATAAATCAGGATAGATCCAATTAACTTATTTTTGGATAGTATTTCCTGAAAGTCATTGTTCAATATTCCATTGGTATTTAGTGTAGTTTTGGTGGAAGTTGGGGAGGGAATCTTTTGAGTAGAAATAGTTTCAATTAGCGCTAACTGTAGTTGACCAATTTTTTTATTTCCGGCCACCCAGGCTATTTCTTTTTTGCTGCCAAAGCGAACGGTATAAAATGACTCATCAGAAAGCGACTTCCATTGTTGGCCACCGTCTGGAGAATACGAAATACCAGGCATTCCAACAGCCAGAATTTCATTGCTCTTGCTGTCGGGCAGATAGCGGGCGCAGGAGCGATAGCCGGGGGAGTCGTTGCCAGCCATCAGTTGCCAGGTTTTGCCACCGTCACTTGTGATTGCTTTGTTTTGTCTATTGAGCGCCTGTTTTTCCCAGTCACCACCGAAGACGATGCCGTTTTTGTCGTCCTTAAAAGCAACGGAAAAAATGCCAGTCATTTGAGCGCCTTGTACAATTGGTGTATCAAAAACGGCCCAGCTTCTTCCGCGGTCAGCGCTATGAAAAACACGTGCTTTTTTACCGCCACTGACGATCCATGCATGTTGACCATAAACGGCAATGTTAGAATTGCTGGCTGCAAAAGCGGCTTCCCCCTCTTCGACTTTTGGTAGAATATCACAGGGTAATTTTTTCCAGCTATTTCCTCCATCTCTGGTGATGATAACGGAGAGGCAATCTTCTGTCGGGTCCCCCATGGCAATACCTTCCTGGTTATCCCAAAACACCATAGCATCATAAAACGCTTTTGGATGGTTTTCACGATAAACGATGTCCCAATTTTTACCAGTATCGGTACTTTTGTAAAGCAATGCCGGCGACTCAATACTCAAAAGAAAAATGGCCTGGTCGGTATGTGCAATTGCTCGGAAATGTGGAATGATGGAATCTGTTTTTAAACTATCAATTTGCCAGGAGGCTCCGGCGTTTTGGCTATAGCCGAAATATCCATTGGAACCTGCAAACCAAATCGTATTGTCATCAATAACTTCGAGGGCGCGAATGCTGCTGTTTACCGGGATGGTTTGGATGGATTCTAAGCCTAGTTCCTTTGGCGAATTATTAGTTGGATGGCAAGAAAATAGAAGGAGGGAGAGTAGAAAATAAAGTTGATTTTTCATGTCGGCGATTGCTTAGGTAGTTGAATAGTGCTGAGTTATTGCGGACCGATAAGATATGAAAAAAGCCGATTCAAATCAAGGTATTGAATCGGCTAAGCTATATTTTTAGACTAAGTTTACTGTCTGCTAAGGGTAGAGGTGAATCCTAAAACGCCTAGTTTGATTTCATCGCATTCGTTGCTTTCCACTGAATAATCTACGGAAACTGAGCTACCTCCTCCAACTTCTACGGCAGTGATTGAAACAGTATTTCCAACTATCACATATGTGCTAGTGCTTTCATCACCTACTCCTAGAAGTGCCTGGTTCTCGTCAATCAACGTTCCATCTGCTTTAAATTCAACGATATCACCACTGAAAGATTCTTCCCAGCTTCCTACGATGTTTTCATCAATAATCGGAGCGGTACAATCATCATCACCACAAGATGTAAGAACAAGAATTGAACAAGCAAATAAAAGGTAAAAGCCATTTTTTAAAAAAGTCATAATTTCTGAGTTTTATAGGTTAATTAAATCGTTTGGTGAGTTATACGCAAAAGTAAAACTTCAGCCGACTTTTTGTGTTTTTTTAGCAGGATTTAATGGTTTATTGTTTGTAGTTATGTTTGCGTGCTCCGATTTTGCGATTCCCACGGTCGTGGGAAACGGATCCAACAGATCATTGAGCCCGCCGCCGCCGCAGATCTGTCGAGATCAGTGAGTCTACCTGGCTAGCTAGCTAGACAGGCTTTTAGAGTATTTCTTTAAACGCTTCAATCAAAGCAAGGACTTCCTTCTGCGTATTATAGTGCACCAAGCTTACCCGAACAACTCCGCCTTTGTCAGCCAGCTTTAAATCACGGATAAGTTGGCGGGCATAAAAATCACCGAAGCGGATTCCTATTCCTTTTTTATCTACTTTAGAAACGATGTAGGGGCTTTTCAACTTATTGTGCACGAATGCAATAGTTGGAACTCTAATGTTTTTATCGGAAGATGAATTACCAATGATTTTTATATTCGGATGATGGCGTAGAAAGTCCATAAGCGTTTCGGCAAGAGTCGCTTCATAGTCCGCAATTAATTCAAAACTTTTTTGAAATTTCTTTCTGCTGCTGGCCTTGGTGTTGGGGTAGTGGCGGTCATGGAGTTCTTCCAGGTAATCTGCTACGCCGGCGAGACTGTAGGTTAGTTCGTAATTAAAATTACCGGGTTGTATTTTATAAGGTATTGCCTCTATGAAATAGTGGTTAATGCCATCCATTTTTTTGAGTAAATCAAATTTGCCATACATAACGGCCTGATGTGGTGCATAGACTTTGTACCAACTAAAAACGTAAAAGTCAACATCAAATTTTTGAACATCTACCAAACGATGAGGTGCAAATGCAACACCATCAACAGCGAATAGTGCACCAGCTTTGTGTACGACTTTCGCAATTTGTTTGATCGGGTTGATGGTGCCCAAAACATTAGAGCAATGCACCATGGTAACCAATCTAGTTTTTTTAGAAAGTAGTTTTTCCAAATCAGGTATATCAAATTCCAGTGTCTTTTTATTGACTTTCCAAACTTTGATTTTGATACCTTGTTTTTTTAGATCGGTCCAGCAAGATGCATTGGCTTCATGCTCGGAATTGGTGATAATGACTTCATCTCCTTTTTTCCATTGCTTGCTTAGACATAAGCTGAGGATTCTAAACAGCATAGTGGAGGAAGAGCCAATGACTACTTCTTCTGTTCGTTTAGCGTTGATCAGTTTAGCTAAAGTTTTGTGGGTTTCTTTGAGTACTTTATCGGCAGCGGCAGAAACTTTGTAGGAGGCGCCTAGTTGCACATCGTAATGAGTGAGGTACTCGGTGATTCGATTCATTACTTTGCCAAGAGTTTGTGAACCTCCTGCGTTGTCCATAAATACAAAGTCCTTTTTAAGCGCAGGGAATTGTTTTCGAACGTAACTAACTTTAAATGATGGTGTGGGTTTGGTCATATTATAGCATTGATTATTTTGAATAATGATCTGGCTGCTAATATATGCTTTTGCAAACTAAAGCGATCTTATAGGATATAAAATATAGGAATGTGACAGGAAGAAGGAGGGTTAGGCTCGGAATCTAAAATATCGGCTGGTAAGGAAAAAAGAGACCATAACACCAAAGACAAGTCCTTTCAATAGAAGTTGAAGGTAGTCAATAGGGTTGGCCAATATCGTATCCATGAAGGATGTGAAAATGATGTAACTTAAAGTAGATGCTATGGTGTATAGCAGGTATTTGCGGAGCTTATTTTGTTGCATTAGGGATATAGTTTGACAATACTAAACAAGATACGAAATAGTATTCATTTAGGTGATGAAATCCTTCTTAAGGGTGACTTTCTGTACAATACCAGCATAAAAATTTAGTTAAAACCTATACATCTAACCCATATATGGTACAAAAAGATGGTTATATTGAAAAGTAAATCTTACGATATTCCGATAATTTATAATATGCTTTTTGTGGGAAAAAATGTGTTTGCTTTGTGACAGCCTCATTTTTTAAAAGTAATATGCAGCCGCATAACCCCCGGACTCCATATACACCTAAATTTTTGTTAGCGACCATCCGATTAATAAAAGCATTAGTAAACTTGCATGATATGTTAAAATGCTATATGCGTAAAGACATTAGGCGGCTATAGGTGAAAGTACAAGTTTTGAAACATGGCTTAGCGGATGTATTGGAGACGTCCATCATGTAGCTGGAAATAGGAATATTTTTTGTACAGTAAAATGGAAATAGAACCTTTTAAAATGAGTATAGTAGATTATTTCATTCCAGAGCATTATAAGAAAGAGAAGCTTGCCTACAGTAGTGTAAGGATGATATTGAAGGTAAATATGGTGGCTTTTATGATTGTGGCTTGCCTGCTTCCCTATTTCCTTTCGTGCAGCTTTTATCCCGGTGCTTTCATTATGGGCTATTCTATGGTGATGGCTTTTCTATTTTTATTCGTTGTTTATTTTAGTACAAAAACAACGACCGTAGGAAACTTTTTTGCAGCTAATGCATTAGTCATTTTCACAGCTTTGATTACTCAGACCGGAGGTGTTCATTCTCCTTTTTTACTTTGGTTGTTGACGGTAGCACCGGTTTCTATTTTGAGTTTACCAAAAAATCAAGGTTATTTTTGGACGGGATTGAGTATTGTTAGTTTCGTTTCTATTGTCGGTGCACAGTTGTCGGGGATTCAATTTAATCATACTATTTCAGAAAATACAGTTACGTTATTTCAGCTTTTCAGTTATAGCTTTGTATCGCTTGTTTTTATTTTTATCGTTCAAAGTTTTAAGAATGGCTATCGTAAGGCTAAGCATCAATTGGAAGAATCTAACATCGGTTTGAAAGATTCCAATGAAGAGTTGGATCGCTTTGCATCTATTGCATCTCATGATTTGAAATCACCATTGAGAAGTATTGTAAGTTTTGCCAGTTTGATTAAATTGAAGTATGGTGACATTTTACCTGAAGAAGGGCAGGAGTACTTGAAAATTATGTCAGACAATGCCAGGCAGATGAACAGTCTGATAGAAGATATTTTGGAATATTCTAAAGGTAATGACTATGAGCCGATGAAGGGAAAAGTTTCATTGAATGATGTAGTAGACCATATAGTTTCTGAGATAAAGATGAATGAACAGTTTAAAAATGCTCAGATAGTTGGTGGTAATTTACCTGATCTATTTGCAGATTCTACTTTGATAAAGCAATTGTTTCAAAATATTATTTCCAATGGATTGAAATACAATAACAATGAACATCCAAAAGTAGAGATTACCTGTAAAAAAGAATCTGATACACTACACATTGAGGTGACCGATAATGGGATTGGAATTGAGAAAGAGTATCAAGACAAGATTTTCGAAATGTTCAAACGATTGCATGGAAAGGGTACTTACGAAGGCACTGGAATCGGACTCGCGATTTGTAAGAAAATCATGAATCAGTACAACGGAAAAATTTGGGTTAGCTCAAAAGTTGGACTAGGTTCAACTTTTCATATCGTTCTGCCGAAAGAATTGATCTACGTTCATGAAGCGCAGAACAAACCACTTTTGGCGTCCGTTCAGGCTTAACAATATACGTTATGTTAATCCTCATCACTTTCCTTTTTTACCGAGTCTAACAATAATTTTCGTTTCAACTCCTTATCTTCCATCATGTAGACATTGGTTTTCTTTATTTCATGTTGTAAAGTCATGATTGTCATTTCTACCCGGTCAAGCGTAGCTTCAACTCCTGTCAACGAATTTTTTATTTTCTTTCGAACAACGTAGTCTGTTATCAGGTTATTGATAAAGGTGTCAAGGAAATCCTGATAGTAATGAATATCGTTTTTGTAATCGAGTTGGTAATGCATGGCCACATCGTGTAGCTCTTCCTCAAATTTCATGAACAAGGCATTCACCTTCACAATTTCATGAGTCGCTTTGTCAATGAAGCGTTTCTTTTTGTAAGAAGAGTAAGCGCCTTTGCCGGCGTAATTCAATGGCCCCCAGCCGATGACATGGCCTAGATCATCAATGATTATTTTCAGTGCCTTTTGAGTGATTTCCCCGGCCTGAATGGCTTCCTCTAATTCCTTTATTTTTTCCTTGTGATTTAGTATCCGCTGATCGAGCTGAGAGATTTCTTTTCCTAGCTTCGGATTGTCCTGACTTATTCTTAGGTCTTTTTGCCGAAGCAACACCTCCAATTTTTTTTCTATTCCAAATAGTCCACTTTGAACGGTGAGCATGACTTCTTTTTCGTGTAAGAGTGCAGCTAGTGAAGACTTGCAGTCATCTACTTTCATGATCGCTAACAAGTAACCTTGCTTTTCGCGATTCATGTCTTTTTCAGCATTTCCCAATACTTTTCTAAAGAGTGTAAGGATATTATTTTGCTCAAGCTTCCTGATGTCATCTGACTGCCTGGCAAGAATTAGTTCTAGCTCTTCCAAAAACAAATTCAAATAATTCACTCCTCGGCGAGCCTGCGAGCAAAATCAGTCCTTATCCGTTAAACCCGCGAAAATCTGTGTTCCATCGCGGTCTAGTACTCACGTTAGAAGAGCATTCCAATTCCAACTCACATTCCAATGCCTAAGCCTCCCCAGAAGTCTTCCTAGTCTGCTCAGCCTCCTTAGCCTGCACCAACTTCTTCTGATACCGGCCCTGCACCACATCAGTAATCGTAAGAATAACAATCACAAAATAAAACGTCGCCTTACTCATAGGCGTAATTTCAGAACCAAACAATTCCATATGTGCCAAATGACCTCCCTCAGAAATCAACATAACACCTACTAAGAAAAGTATAAACAAACCAAGCACTTCATACATTCTGTTTTTTGCCAAAAAATTCGATACACCATCAGCCAGCCATAACATCAATATACCACTAATCACAATGGCTACAGCCATCACCCAAAACACATCGGTCAGAGCAATCGCGCTAAGGATGGAATCAAATGAAAAGACCAGATTCATGATAACGATCATAACGATTACTGAATTAACAGATTTTGATTTTTTTTCAAGTGCAACACCTTCTGCCTCTTCAATGGAGATCATATGCCAGATTTCTTTCGTGGCAGTGTATAAAATGAACGCACCACCTAAAAGAACAATCAGACTGTGGCCAGTGAAGTTGCCGTGAATGTAGTGTCCAATGTTGATTTCAAAAAGCGTGTCCTGAAAATATTTGATAAGATTGACAAGCACGAATAGCAAAATAATACGCAAAGCAATGGCAATGAGAATGCCTACTTTACGAACGTAGGCACGCTTCTCTTCAGGGGCATTTTTCGATTCGAGCGAAATGTACAGGAGGTTGTCAAAGCCAAGTACTGCCTGCAGCATAATCAGCATGATCAAAGTGAAAATATTCTCTAACATATTTTTGAGTGTTTAGCGATAGATTTGCTTTGTTTTGCCTAAGCGGATCAACAAAGCTCTAAATACACAGTGTACTAAAGACTGCAAAAATAGAAAAAAGAATAAGAGGAAACAGTTTTACGGAGAGTTTTTAGAAGGTAGCCTGCCTTACTTGTTCAAAGCTAGTCGTGCTTCAGTGGAATTAACTTCAATTGTTGCATCATTTAGCTTTAACTGAACGATCTGTAATTAGAGCACAAGCAGACATTATCCCTGTTCAGGTCGATAATTTCTACGTCTGAAATGGTGATTTCATTGATTATCGGCTCTTCACAGCGTGGAGCAACGCATTGATTGTCTCGCTTACAAGAGCTGAAGAACAGAGAAAGGATGGAGAGGAAGCGTAGCGTGTGGCTTTTTTCATTTTGTTCTGGATGCTGGTTGCTAGTTGCTGGATACACACGATCGTTACGAACCGAGTGGAACCAGCATCTAGCAACGAATCTACTTAACCACTGTAAGTTTATAAGCAGCGATTAATTCATTGTTAGCAAGAATATGAATTGCACCTGACCTCCAGTCTTTGGTTTTGATAATTACATTGTTTCTTTTACCAACTTGTACGTGTTTTACTTTGAATGTTTCATCCGTCTTTGGCCGGTAAACAGTAACATTACTTAGTTCTCCTTCTGACTCAAAAGCGATTGTAATATTTTCGCCTCTCTTTACATTGATGGCAACCTGATTGGGATCGAGGTTTGTGACCTGGTTAGTGAAAAAACCCTTTCCAACCAGAGGACGCACTTTGAATTCAGCTTTAGTTAAAGCAACAGGAGTCAGTTTGTAAGTGGTGTCCTTTGCGAAATGTGTGTATTGCATTTGCTCCTTGTTAGGGAAAAAGTAGGAGTCACCTTCGTAGTCAAAAACGAACTCATCATAGTTGTTGAGAAAACCGCTGGCATAAGTAGCATCACAATACAGCCATTGGCCGTCAATTTTTACGCCATTCCAAACGTGCTTCATGCCAGTACTTCGTAGTTTGCTGGGGTCATTTCTGATCCAGCCTTTGATGCTTACTGTTTCCAGGTTAGCTTCATCAGCAATCGCTTTAAAAACGAGTGCATAATCTTCACAGATTCCTTTTTTCTTTTTCAATGCGGTACTTACTTTATTAGCATTGTGTTCTTCCATTTTAGATCTCGGTATCCGCTTACCTTTTCTCTTGTCCCGTTCTCCAGTTTTGAAATCTTCGTACATCTTCATGTCGTAAGCGATATTATTAGTCACCCATTTAAAGATTGCTTCTGCCTTATCTCTTGGATCACTCAAGCCGTCAGTAACTGCATCGGCAATATCTTCAGGATGCTTTAAGTCTTTAAACTGATCCTCCGTTGCCATTGCTTCCTTCATGTCTTCTCCTTCCTCCATTTCCACATCGATCTCCTGAGCATAAGTAATGATGCTAAATAGCATGGCAAGTGTTGTAATAAAAATCTTCATGGTTGTTGTTTAATTGATTAACGTGTTTTTCATGTATTATGGGTGTTCAGGCCGAGTCTTCAACAAATTTAATGACTTCCAGGACAATTTTAGTATATAATCAGGGTAGTAATCCTATTTTTTTGCATTAGCTGTTGATTCAGGGGCTTATTTAGGTTAAGATGGCGTTAAAAATGGCCATTGTAGCGGCGGTTTGGAGGGCTATTGTCAATATTGAGGGTTTTAATAGGAGACGGAAGTCCGAAGACCGAAGTTTTCCCATTAACGTATGGTTTACACGGCGCGATATAGGGAAACTTGGGTCTTCCGTCTTAGGACTTCGGTCTTTTTTCTTCTGATAAAACAAACAAGAAATGCGACAAAAAACAATCTTCCTCCTACTTATTTTTCTGCTTTCGCTAAATATCTATGGGCAGGAAAGTGGGACCGTATTGGCTCCTGATTTTGAGTTTCAACTCACGGACGGATCCACCAAAAAATTAAGTGACTACAGAGGACAGGTCGTTTATCTAAGTTTTTGGGCGAGCTGGTGCAAACCTTGTATCAGTGGTTTTGAAAAGTATGCAGCCATCCGTCAGCAAATGAAGGAGATTGGTGTCGTTTTACTCAATGTGTCTATTGATGAAAGCCGATCGAAATGGACAAAAGCAATTGATGATTATCAGATAAGTGGAGATCATGGTTTGGTGTCGCAAGCTGTTGTGATGGAACCCTGGCAATTGTATGCTGTCCCTGCTTATGAAATTATTGGTAAGGATGGCAAGTTGCTTTATTTGAGTCAGGAGGAGGGGCGTAGTGTGTTGGATGAGTTTCGGCGGTTTGTTGCTGAGTAAGTGGTTGATGGGACACGGATCTAACGGATTTACACGGATTTTTTCTTTTCTATCGCGCTCGATTTATTTAGCTTATTTACGTTAAAAGAGTTCACGTCCCACGAAAAAAAAATCCGTCCTAATCGTCCGCCGCCATAGGGCTTTGGCCGAACGCTTTCGCCGAAGCTTCAGCGTAGGAGCACGGAGGCCGTCAAATCCGTGTCCCATCACGTCCGAGGGAAAATGGCGATTGCCATTTACTACCCCAGCCCCATAAATTGGATATAAGCCATCTGCAAACCGTATTTGATTTTCTTCTTTCGCATCTTTAACTTTTTGAGGAAACTCTGTTGCTTGTTTTTACTCGCATTGTTGGCGTGAGGGAAGGGGAGTGCGGGGATTTCATGTCCGAGAAATTGACAGAGTTTATCCCACTTATCGCCTTTTGTGAAGTCGAGGATGAGTAGGTCTTCGGGGCGGTTTTTGAAATAGTCGAGTACTGATTGATTGTGCTCTTTGTAGACGCGTATGGTGTTGTTTTTATCTTCTTTCGGAAGTCCTTTTCCCTTTCCGTAAATCCATTCATGCATCGGATCGCGCAGGTCGCCGATGTGGTGATTGACACTGTTGTACCAAGACTCTTCTTCCCGGATGGTTAGTATGAATTTTGATCTGGGAATTAGTTTGTCCAGCTCTTTGAAAATCAAAGGATAGGGGTTGTCTTCCACGGCATCATAGCGATTGACTTCTTTCAACACCGTTTTGAAATCTTTTTTCAAGATAGGGATCAACAACTTATAGCGGGTGTCACCAACGGTATAGCCCAAGGCACGGAGCGCATCCCGGAGGGTAGAAGTGCCAGTCTTTTGAAAACCAACGCCTATTATTTTGCCTGGTGATTTCATACTGATAAATTTCTTATTGCTTGAGTTTTTAGGTGTAATGCGACGATCTATAGGTTCGTAAAGTACGTCGTTTTATTTTTCTAACATTATGTCGGCTCGCTGAGGTCTTCTATTTTGATCTCAGAAAGGCAGGGGGTACGATCTACTGGGGTGAAGTTGTGTCATTTTTTGTCGCAGTCAGTTTAGGTGTCACAACTTTCTCACCCGGCCCCGACTCCTGGCCCCTAATACCCAACCCCTCAATAAGCATAAACCATCGACTTCGTATCAAACACCTTTCCATCAATATAAAGACTATAATAAAAAACACCTTCCTTAAACTGATGATGGTCATGTGTATACCAAATCTCATTCATTCCCGGATTCAGACTTATGGGCTCCCGATAAATCATACTGCCTTTTGCATCATTCACCAAAATTTCGGCTGATTGGAAGTCAAAACCAGATTCCACCCAAACGCCAATCGATGTCTGATCGTCAAAAGGGTTCGGACGGTTTTGCAAAAGCTGTAGCTTACGAGGATCCTCCACCTGACGAATGGAGTTAAGAATATCCTCTGCCAGCTCTCCAGTAAATAAACTCTCAATACCATGCTCATCAACAGAGGCAACAGAAACATAATAGAGTGTTCCAAGGTTCAAATCAGAAATAGTAAATACAGTGTTTGTTGTCGTGTATACAGTGTCAAAATCATTGGTGAAACTTCTCAGGCCAATTCGATAAGCGCCGTAATTGTTTGGATCATCCATCGTTACCGTCAAGCCACCGGGAGCAGATTCAAGAGACGTAAGGGTAGGAGTGATAGGTCCCAAGGCGGCCATCGCAGCGGCATTGCCATTTAGCAGGGCATTCCGTGTCAGGTAATTGAAATCAACAAAAAATGTATCAAGGATATCATCACCATTTGTATCCAATCCTAATAAATCATCTTCCGTATGTTGGCGGTCATGGTAATCCGGATCGCTGACGCCGGCATCGCCATGTTCGTTGGCAGAAGTGAAACGTACGGCAGTGTAACCCGCCTGTCGGAAAGGAATATGATCACCGCCACGCCCAACCCGATCCTCGCCACTCATGATGTTGACGACGGTTTGCACAGGCCATTGGTCTCTCATGTTTTCGTGGTATTGCAATTTAATGAAACGCGAAAAACCTTTATGTAGTGAGTTGAAGAAACCAAAGGAATACAGACGAACATTGATGCTGTCAATATCATTTAATCCCGGGCAACCGGGAGGGGAAGCTGTTTCGCCACAAGCGATCCCACCAACAATATCGTTGTTGAGAACAGCATACATTTTTACATTGTTAGCATCGCAGTATGCTGCCAAAGCATTAGCGCCATAGAGTCCCTGTTCTTCTCCAATGGTCAGCATAAAGACGATGGTGCGATTGAACGTAAACTGACTCATGACGCGAGCCAATTCAAGCACCAGGGCAGAGCCGCTACCATTGTCCTCCATGCCGTGGGCGGTACAATCGCCATCACAGGCATCCGCACATCGCGAATCATAATGTGCTTCAATGAGCACCACTTCATCATATTGTGGCCCCACACCGGGTAGCACTGCCATGATGTTTTTATGTTGCCCCATGCTGCAAATCAATTGATCAAACTGTAGGTAAGTAACGATGAGCCTGTTGTCATTTTGACTATTGAAGGATTCAAATTTTTGATGTGCCCATTTTCTGGCGGCACCAATTCCGTTAGTAGTACTGATGGTGTCAGAACCGGTATTTCGATTGGCGAACTGCGACATATCAATCAACATATCTTTGATGTTATTTGCGCTGGTGTTGGCCATTAAATCCTGGATGATATCTTCTGGTTGGTCAATAACTGTGGAAGGAATATAATCGTCTGGATTGTAGTTGCCTAAAAGAATATCTTCTGCCAGTGGATTAGTCGTGAGTATGTTGGTTTGTGCCAACCCCTGAAATGAAAAATTTATAACAAGAAGAAGTGTGAAGATTTGACCTTTCATGATGCGTGATTTATGGTTTGCAAACTAAAATTACTGCCATCTAAAGGTAATAAAAAAAAAGGTAACTGTCAGCAGATGACCATTAGTTAGAGCGAGGCCAGCATTCATTCGGCCGTTCATTAAAGGCCAGCTAAATAGTTACATAGTTTCGACTATAAAATGCCCCGATTGTATTCTTTTCTGTTTTGATTTTATTGTAAAATGATATATTCCTGTTGGTAAATGGTTGACTGAAATAGCTGTGCTCTCACGCACTATATTATGCTGGCTGATTTTTTGGCCGAGGCTGTTGTAAATATTCAGATCTAATTCAAAATAGCTTTCATCAGTTAATACGTAAAAATAAAGTACATCGTCTACCGGATTCGGAAATACTTTTAGGCTAAATAAATCTTCTATATCATCCACACTAACAAGCGGAGGCAGGCCAATATCTAATTGATAAATCGAGTCAGGCTGAGCACCGTTATCGTCCGAGATAGAAATCCAAAGATACTGGCCATCAAAGGCAAGGCCATTCGGATAAATGCCCTGAGTGATATCAAACTGTTGAAGGATTTCAAAGTCGGTAGTGTCCATTTCGAAAAGTTTGTCATTGATGTTTTCTGTAAACCAAAGATTGCCGTTGACGAAAGTCAAACCATTGCCGAAGTCGCCCACTTTATCTGGAAGTTCCTGAATGATTTCAAAGGACTCATTTAGTTGATATAAAATGCCGGAATAAGCTTCGATTAACCAAAAGCTATTGCCATCCCAGGCCAGACCCGTTGGATAATCGATATTGGTTGACGTGGGAGTCGGATAAGTTTCGACAATAACACCATCAGTCGTGTCTATTTTGTGCACTAAGCTAAGCGGATCGTTATCGGTCATATACAAGTAGCCATTGGCAAATGTCAGCCCTCTAGCTGTAGTATTCGAGATATAAATTGTTTTCAAAACACTGCCGTCAAGTATAGAGATTTTATAAATTACTGAATCGCCCAATAAGCCATCACTGACCCATAGACCAGTTCCATCATAAGCCAAATCCATAGAAAGACCTACCGGACTGGGGATGGTGTGTATAATGTTGAGTTCCTGCGCTTTCGCCGAAAAGGAGAGGGCGAGTAGGAGGGAAAGGAGGAGGTTTTGTTTTGCTTTATACATGGTGTTTTTTAAAAAGACCGAAGATCGAAGACCGAAGACGGAAGTTTCCCTTTAATGCGCTCTAAAAAGTTCGACACAAAAAATGTGGAGCATGGAATCGAGTGAACTTCCGTCTTCCGTCTTCCGTCTTCGGACTTCTTTCAATATTTCATAATAGCAGGTCGCTGAGTCACTTCATGATAGCAAATAGAATCGCGTTCAAAGAAGTGAAGCACCATACTTTTTCTGGTTTTAGATTTGTTGAGGTGTGCTTCACCTCCGTGCAAAAGGTTGGCGTGCCAAATCAGAATGTCGCCTTTTTTTGCCGTGAATAATTTTTTCTCCAGGCTGTAGTCTTTCAGCTTATCTTCAATCATGGCTTCATAATCTTTGTATTTTTTTTGGCCGAGCATGAAGCTTGTTCCTTCATTATCAAAAGCAGAATTGAGAAAGTAGGGGAGTTGGTGAGAACCAGGGTAATAGTGTACCGGGCCATTGTCTTCAGCAATATCTTCCAGCGCAATCCAAACGCCAAGCAAACCGCCGAGTGGATAAGTGGTCATGTGCAAAGTGTCGGAATGCGTTTTTTGTTCGCTGCCCTCATGTACGAAATTGATGCTTTGAAAAAGAACGGCTTCGCCATCTACCAGATAGTTGAGTACTTTTTTCAGTGGTGCATCATAGCTCATCCTTCTGACTACTTCAGATTTGTGAATGGCAAACATGATCTTTTTATTGCCATACCGGAACTTTACCTGCTGAGTTTCGATCAGTTCGTCTATCGCCTTATTAACGGCATCGACCTGCGCTTCTTTAAAGTGATCTTTGATGACAGCGTAGCCCACTTTATTGAAATCTCTTAAGCTTTCCTGAGAGTCTTTTGAGAAGGTATGAAAGACAGGATCGGCGATCAACTGTTTTATGTTCGGTTCAATATTCTTGTTATCCAGGTTCTCAAAATCTTTACTGGAAATAGAAGAATAGTACTTTTTATTGAGGCCGTATTTTTTGTACAATTTCTCATTGTGTTGCAAGTCTTTCTTTTTAAAGAAATTATAGACTTGATAGCTGAGTTTTAGCCTTTTAATCAATTCAATCATTTTTGTATGTTTTCAGCGGTAAGTTACATCAATAATCTTTGAACTAATGGAAATTGTTAGGCATTTTGAAGCCTATCCAGCATATTTTTTTTAGATTGTGCTGATTAAGTCGACCTATTTACGCTTGGGTCAATGTTATGGGCATAAGGGAAATTTTTAATTTTGAATTACGAATGGTTGAATTTTGAATAGCCCCCTAAAGAGTAATACGCGGTTGAGTGTTGTTCAAAATTCGAAATTCAATCATTCAACGTTCCTTATACAAACATCAAAACGATAAACGAACTACTATGCAGTTGAAACGTCTCCTCTTCGCGACTATCGCTTTTTTCTTTGTCAATACCGCTATCTCCGCGCAGAGTCTAGATAGAAACTGGCAATTTGATGCTATTCACGATGCCAATAATCAGTCTTTAATTCCCATCGCTGCATCGGATCAGATGTTGTTGGAAAAGGGGACTTTTTCCTATTCGCTTCAGGCTAAAAACAATTTGACAGCTTCGGGAGATTATCTGCACCAAAATAATCTGCTTCTCTTTTATTACGAAACCCCTGGAGATACCATTCGCAAATATCGAATTTCTGAGCTAACAGATTCGACACTGGTTTTTCAGGAAAATGGAACCAGCTACAAGTTCGTGGCTGCACCAGTTAAAAAAGAGTCGGTTGTTGCTGCAGTTCAGGCAGTTCCCAGTAGGGGTTTTTCAATTACGAGTTTGTGGAGAGGTTTGTTGGGAATGATTTCTTTAATTTTCATGGCGTATCTTTTTAGTAGTAACCGAAAAGGGATTAACTGGAAAACGGTCGGGTTTGGTTTGGGCTTTCAATTATTAATTGCCATTGGTGTATTAAGGGTACCGTTTATAAAATCTATTTTTGAATTCATTGGTCAAAAATTTATCGACTTACTGAATTATACCAAAGCAGGCAGTGAATTTCTTTTCTCCGGATTGGTCACAGATATGGATAATTACGGATTCATTTTTGCTTTTCAGGTTTTGCCCACGATTCTGTTCTTTTCTGCCTTGACTTCCGTTTTGTTTTATTTGGGAATTATTCAAAAAGTGGTAAAAGTACTGGCCTGGTCACTTGCAAAAATATTGGGTATTTCAGGAGCAGAAAGTTTGAGTGTTGCCGGAAATATCTTTTTAGGACAAACCGAAGCACCGCTTTTGATTAAGTCCTATCTGGAAAAGATGACCAAGTCGGAAATGCTGCTTGTTATGATTGGCGGAATGGCGACTGTGGCAGGAGCGGTGTTGGCCGCTTACATCGGTTTCCTGGGTGGTGACGATGAGGTGCTGAAACTTTACTTTGCAAAACACCTGCTTGCTGCATCTGTAATGGCTGCTCCCGGTGCTATTGTGATTTCAAAAATACTATATCCGCAAACGGAATCGGTAAATACCGACGTTCATGTCTCTCAGGAAAAAATTGGTTCCAACTTATTGGACGCTATCGCAAACGGTACCACAGAAGGCTTGAAACTTGCGGTAAATGTAGGAGCTATGTTGCTGGTATTTGTTGCCTTTATTGCTATGATAAATGGTCTCCTCGGCTGGGTAGGTGAAATCACCAATCTAAACGACTGGATGGCCTCCAATACACCTTATCAATGTTTGTCTTTAGAGTTCATGCTGGGTTACTTGTTCGCCCCTTTAATGTGGCTGATTGGAATTGCCAAAGAAGATATGGCGCTGATGGGACAGTTGTTGGGTATTAAGATTGCGGCCAGTGAATTCATTGGTTACATTCAATTAGCAGAACTAAAGAACATGGGAAATACAACACATCTTACGTACAATAAATCAATCGTAATGGCGACTTACATGTTATGCGGTTTTGCCAATTTTGCTTCCATTGGAATTCAGATTGGTGGAATTGGTTCATTGGCTCCGGGTCAACGAAAGACGCTATCTGCTTTTGGGATGAAGGCCTTGATTGGGGGGACGATTGCTTCTTTGGTTTCGGCTACTATTGCTGGGATGATTATTGGTTGAGGGAGGGGCTGGAAGTTGGAAGCTTCCCTTTGGCGTGCGAGCCCGCTAATTTTGGATGGTACACCCTATCTGTGTCCCATAAAAAAAAGGTCGCGCCAGCGATCCCCAGGAAGAAAAATGCGAACAAACCCCTTTTTACCACCGGAGCATCAAAGAAAGCAAAATTTAAACTACTTTTGAAAAAAAAGTAACTGTTCAGTGTTACCTACGATAGGGGGCATTTGAGTTTGCACTTGATACTTGAACTTGCACTTTTTAAAATTCAAGTGCAAGTATCAAGTGCAAGTTCAAATGCCCGCAGTTCG
>Ga0114957_1002249_pt1 | contig 18806 bp, 14 predicted proteins | sample BantaG_FD_87175 | JGI IMG/M metagenome (GOLD analysis project Ga0114957, IMG submission 87175) | Marine algal microbial communities from Bantry Bay, Ireland - BantryBay_4 metaG | ecosystem: Host-associated > Algae > Red algae > Unclassified | place: Bantry Bay, Ireland | collected 2014-11-21 | reverse complement strand
CCCCGGTACCAGTCCATCTGGCAAAATGGCATTTGTGGTAGCACTAGCCTGTATCAAAATGAAGCTCCTACCCGCCGAAGCCATCAATGCTGCGACCCTCAATGGCGCTGCCGCACTCGAACTAGCCGATACCCACGGCAGTATCACCCGAGGCAAAATGGCAAATCTTTTTATCACCCGCCCAATGCCTTCACTGGCTTATCTACCCTACGCTTTTACAGACAATTTGGTAGAAAAAGTGATCTTAAATGGACAAATACTGGCCAAACCTACAGTATAAAAGGAGTTTTTGATTAAAAATGATGAAAATCAGGTAGTTTTAGGCACTAAATCGCATGGTTTTTGCGTCTTTGTAAAGTGTTATCCTGGAACCTATAATAGTTACCTTTTTAGGATAAAAAATCTCCATCCATCTCAACCATCGTTCGATCAGCCAATAGCTTTTCGTAGCCAACCAGGAAAACACAAACAACCTCGTTAATCTATTTAGGAATGATGAATAAACAACCTGGCCTTCAGGCAAGCTATTTATTCAAATCTTCCTGATATCGCTACAGTATTTAAGTAGCATAGCAATATTGGAATTTAGCGTATGTCTAGTGTCCAATATTGCGTACTTTTGCATCGCATAAAAATTTTGAAAACTGTAAAAGAAGAATCGACTGATTGTAGGAAGTACTCAATAGACATTAGTTTAACTAAGTAAGTACTGAAAATAAAAAATGGTTCTCCGTTAAATCAAATTCCGACGAATATGACAAAGTGTTTAATCCCAATTATGGCATGTCTATGCTTATGCCTTTCCCTTCAGGCACAAACTCCGGAACGGGTTAGAGCAGAGGGATCTCCCATCGTTCCAGGTACATTAACTTCTGCTACTGCCTGTGCCCCCGGTCAGGCCCCTATGGCAGGTACCAGTACACAGTCATTAGGACTAGGATCCCAATCTATCAATCTTCAATTTTTGTGTTTTGGCGATACCCTATTCATCGATCATAACGGAGATTTTGACTTGTCCGGTGATCCACAGCCTGCCACTGCTCCAGGTATTGTATATGGTTTATATCGATGTGCTCCAGTTACCTCTGGTCCTGATTTGAATACCATCATACAAACTGATAATTGCCTCATTGACTTTGATCCCGCTAATAATACTACACTTCAGGCGATGCCCACTACGGACTTCAACGCACAGGGGGATGGTTTTTTTATTAATGAGGGAGGTTTTCAAACTATATTTAATATGGGTGATCCATTGGAAATGTTTTTCACTCCTATTACCGTAGATGATTTTATACCGGGCAATCCAGGTTGGGAGCCGCCTTTGACGGGTGGAGACGCTGGTCCATGTGTCCATGCAAATATAGACGACGATTTTTCAATCGTTTTGTTAAATGAAATTTTATTAACGAACTTCAACGATAATGCAGGTGGAAATGGTTGTTCTGGATCAGCAATTATCACTGGAGGATTACCAGAATATCAACTGAGTAATTATACCATTGATGTTTTTCTCACCAGTGATCCTACCATAGAAGGGCATTCTGCTAATGCAACCAATACACAACATAATGAAATCTACGTTTTTGATGTACCTTTTTCAGGAGAATACACGATTGAAATTCGAGACGATATGGGGTGCAGAAGCAGTAGTTTCAATGTAATGATGAATAGCTGTACACCAGTTACACTAGAAGCAGGAGACTCCATTGCTCCTCCTAACACTAATTTTTGTTTACCCATAACCGTACAAGAGTTCAACGATATCATCAGCCTACAACAGGTCATCAGCTGGGATGCCAGCATAATGACTTTTACCACGGCTTTTACAGATATTCCAGACGCTAGTATTTCATGGGGACCCGCACCAGCAAACATTACCGATTCAATCATAATGAACGTTTTCCATAATTTTGGATTACCCTTAACGATTCCTGATGGAGCAGTCGCCTTTGAGCTTTGCTTTGACATGATAGGGCCTGTTGGTAGCATCGGAGATATTGTCTTTGAAGACAACGGTAACACAGAAATAGTTGGAACCGGAGCACCAAACAGTAGGATAGCTTATATTTTTAATGATGGATCCATCTTGATTTCCGATGGAACCTTGCTCATTGATGTAACCACAATCTGTGCCTCTCCGACCAGTCCGGTTGAAGGAGGGTTTAACTTTATTGTCTCGGGTGGTGAAGCTCCTTATGATTATATGTATCAACAAAACGGTGGCCCAACCATGGGCGATGGTACCATCATGGATGAAGGCGGCTTGGCTTCTATCACTATGTTACCGCCCGGAGATTATACCATTACCGTAACAGATAATCTTGGTATCGTCAGTTCTACGATGATAACAATTGTACAAACCTCTTCCAATTATGGTGCACAGCTTGATGAAGAAAACCCAACCTGTGCCACAGATATGGATGGTAGCGTAACGATCAATATATCAGGTGGTGTTTCGCCCTATACCGTAGTATGGGACAATGGAATCACTAATATGAACGTCATGAATTCAGATACGATCTCCAATTTAACTGTTGGAAATTATGCCGCACGGGTGACGGATGCCAATGGATGTGAGGTAGGTCCTTTTTCTACTTCTCTTATTGTCAGCGCCGTATCAGTAGATTCTATATCCTTACGACATGTAAGTTGCATAGGAGAAGGAATGGACGGAAGTATTATGGTTGACGGTGCCGGAGGAATAGGGCCCTATTCCTTTATCTGGAATGATGGTTCAACCACTGAAACAATCGATAATCTATCTCCGGGTACTTACTGCGTAACCGTATCGGATAACAATATGTGTCTTGCTGACCAATGCTTTGAAGTTTTGCCGCCAAACGAACCTACTATCGATGGCTTCGATGTCACACAGATTGAGTGTCCGAATGATCAAACGGGTGCCCTTACGGTAAATGTTACCCCAGGTAATACGGATATTATCGACATTGCCTGGAATACAGGCGACAACGGACCAACGATTGAAAACTTATCACCAGGAGACTATATTGTGACGATCACCGACTTAGATGGTTGTATGGATACCAGCATGTTTTCACTTATCACACCCGATGAGATTATGGTCATCAGCACTCCTACTGAACCGACTTGTCCAGACGATATGGATGGACAAATCCAGTTAATGATCAGTGGTGCTACGATGCCGTATAGTATTTTATGGGAAGATGGTAGCTCGTTGAATCCCCGACTAGCACTGGCCTGTGATTCTATGTATTTTGTCACGATTACAGGTGCCAATGAATGTGATACAATAAGAGACTCTATTTTTGTCGATTGCCCTCCACCTATCCGAGTCGATTTTTCACAAGTAATGGATGTCGATTGTTTTAATGGAAGCTGTAATGGAGAAGCGTTAGCAACGGCTTCTGGTGGTACGTCTACCAGTGGTCTATATAATTATCAATGGATGAATGGTGAAACAGATATGGGCACCATAGATAGCCGGGCAGTGCAACTATGCCGAGGTTGGAATCAGGTGACCATCAACGATAATGCCTGCGCCATCATAGATTCTGTTCTTATTGGTTCTCCTACAGAGATTGAGTTATCCCCTGATAATAATACTGATGATCCAAGTTGTCTAGGAGGTAGTGATGGAATGATTACCATTGCTGCTTCCGGAGGTACACCGGGCTATACTTATTTGTGGCAGGATGGTACTACTGGGCCAACTATTACCGGTCTTCCTGCCGATATATACAATGTGACCATTACCGATGCTAATATGTGCGAGGAGATAAAAAATATCACTCTTGGCGAACCAGATTTATTTCAGGTATTGATTGATTCCACACAGCTACAACAGGTACTTTGTCCAGGGGACTCTACTGGGGTGATTGTCGTTTTTCCTACGGGCGGAAATCCAGGAATAATTGATTACCAATGGACGGATAATGTATCTACCAGTTCTGTAGGAATAAATCTTAAATCAGGTATTTATTCAGTTACCGCAACCGATCCAAAAGGTTGTACGGATGATATTCTGGTGACACTCAGCCAACCAGATCCAATTGTTTTTGACATTGGAGAGATTGTAGAACCACAGTGTTTTGGGTTTCAAACCGTAGTGACGATTGATACCGCATTGGGTGGCAATGGCCCGCTGTATGAATTTTCGGTCAATAATGGTCCCAAGCGGCCTATCCAATCTGCTATTCCAGTATTGGGTGGACAGTCTGCGCTGATTACCGTATTTGATCGTTCAGGATGTGAGGCGGAAGAAATGATTGTGATTAATCAACCTGCTGAATTATTAGTGGATTTGGGAGCAGATATTGAAATACAATTAGGTGACACGGCAATTATAAATCCGTTTATTGGTTCGACATTACCCGTAGATTCTCTCGTGTGGCAACCGCTCAATGCATTGATGTGCGAAGATTCTATGTTCTGCCTTGAAGTGGTGGTAGATCCGTTAGAAACACAGACTTATACCTTAACTGCTTTTGATATTAATGGATGTAGTGGAACGGATGAGATTATTGTAGATGTGGATAAGAACAGAAATGTTTTTGTGCCAAACGTATTCTCTCCTAACGGCGATGGGAACAATGATCGTTTCAAACCCTTTATCGGTCCTGGCGTCGAAAACATCAACTCCTTCCAGGTTTTTGATCGCTGGGGAGAAGTACTCTTCAGTCGTAGTGGAAAATATATTCCCGGTGATCTTGACCAGACAGGATGGGACGGTACACTCAACGGCAGGCAGATGAATCCGGGTGTATATATATACCTCATTGAAGTAGAATTTGTAGACGGACAGGTATTACTCTACCGAGGAGATGTGACTTTGCTGTATTAATAGTAAGTATAGTATTAGAATGAAAAATCCCATCTATGCTTTTAGCATAGATGGGATTTTTTTATTATCAAAATAAAATGATAGGAGTACGTGAGTGATACTTGCTCAACTTTACTTCTCCGCAACTTCTCCCCGTTCAGGGATTAAAAACAATCCAAAAAAGGTAAGCAAGCCGTTGACGATCAGTAATTCAAAACTGAATTTATATCCAAAGAATAATAGTTCAGAATATGTATTAATAAAAAAAGTAAAGATTGGAGAAGCAACACAAATATAAGGTACCAGTTGATCATTGATGCTGCGATCCAGCATAAATCCAAACGCATACAATCCTAGCAACGGTCCATACGTATATCCTGCTACCGTAAATAATTGTGAAATAACCGCCTCATCATTTATCATATAAAAAATCAAGATGATAAAAAACAACAGTACTGAAAATCCGATATGTACTAAGAAGCGGGTACGTTGCTGATCTTTTTGAGTAGTCGAGCCCTCCCCTTCTTCCTCCTCCTTAAACCCTAAAATGTCGATACAAAAAGAAGTAGTCAATGCCGTCAATGCCGAATCTGCGCTAGAATAAGCAGCAGCAATCAATCCTAAAATAAATACAATGCCTACCGTTGGGCCCATATAGTGCAGGGCTACCGTAGGATAAAGTAAATCTGTATCGGGCTTAACGATCCCGTCGACTAGTTTGGTCGGAATTTCAATCCCGATCTGCTCGGCATAGATGTATAGCAATGCGCCAAGGGTAAGGAATAATAAATTGGCAAACACGAGGACAATGCTAAACCAAAACATATTTTTTTGTGCATCTCCAATATTCCGACAACTCAAATTCTTTTGCATCATATCCTGATCCAATCCGGTCATGACAATAGCAATGGAGGCTCCCGCAAGTATTTGTTTAAAGAAGTTCTTTTTATCCGACCATCCTTCTTCAAAGAAAAACATCTGTGAATAGCTCGAATTCCTTACACTTTCATATAACTCAGCAATAGAATATTCCAGTCGATTTCCAATCACAACAACAGTGAGAATCACAGCGGCCAGCATACAAAAGGTCTGCAAAGTATCCGTCCAGACAATCGTCTTGATACCTCCCCGAAAAGTATAAATCCAGATTAATAAGATGGTTAGAAATACCGTCACCCAGATGGGGATACCATAATTGTCCATCACAAATTTTTGCAAAACAATCGCTACCAAGTATAAGCGAAAGGAAGCCTGTACGACTCTCGACAACAGAAAAAAGGAAGCGCCCGTTTTATACGATTCTACACCAAATCGTTTTTCCAGATAGGTATAAATAGACGTCAGGTTCATCCGATAATACATTGGCATTAGCACTGTAGCAATGACCACATAGCCGATAAGATAACCAAAAACAGTTTGCATATACGAGAACTGATTGGCACTTACCCAGCCTGGAATAGAAATAAAGGTCACCCCTGACAAAGAAGCCCCAATCATTCCAAAAGCGACCAGATACCAGGGAGATTGGCGACCAGCAATAAAAAAATCAGTATTATCTGCCTTACGACCTGTAACATAAGAGATCGTAAGCAGTACAAGAAAGTAGGCGGCGACAACAAAAAGAATAAGGCCAGCACTGAGTTGTTCCATAGATGTTTAAAACTATTGTCTAAAATAAAACGATTATTCCTGTAGTTTGGGGCCGAAGCAAAGATCTCCGGCATCCCCTAATCCGGGAACGATGTAAGACTTAGCAGTCAGTTCATCGTCCATTGCACCCATCCAAATGTGCATTTCAGGATAAAGCCTACGAATATAATTGTATCCATACGAGGATGCGATAGCAGTAGCCATGTGTCGTTTAGCAGGTTTTCCGTATTCTTCCAGTGAGCGAATAGCGACATCCATAGAAGCACCGGTTGCCAGCATCGGATCAACAATAATGAGGGTACAATCCGTCAGATCGGGACAGGTAACATATTGGAGGTTGATCTCGAAGGTTCCATCCTTGTGGTGCATCCGGTAGGCTGAAATAAAAGCGCTACCCGCCTGGTCAAAGACATTTAGGAAACCATTGTAAAGGGGTAATGCTGCTCGAAGGATACAAGCTACCACTACATTGGAAGATGGCACATTACAGTCAGCAATGCCTAAGGGAGTTTCAACTTTTTTAGAAACGTAAGGCAATGTTTTACTTATTTCGTAGGCGATCATTTCGCCGATACGTTCCACATTACGCCGAAAACGCATACGGTCCTGCTGGATTTGAGCGTCCCGAATTTCTGCAATGTACTGATTTACAATAGATTGATGATCTGCAAAATTATAAGTCATTTGTATATTTGTTCTTATTTGGGTATAAAACTAGGATTTTTTTACTATTTTTAATCTTTTAATCCATACTTCTTTGCTCATGCCTAAAAAGAATCAAGAAACCGCTGGTAAAAATGGTCAAGTACACCAGGAAATTACCACGATACGTGACATTATTATGGGGCAGCAAATTGCTGCGTACGATGCCCGCTTTGAGCGATTAGAACAACGGATCAATCAGGTAGAAGAAATCTTACACACTCGGATCGACCAGATAGAGCATTCCCTCTCTGAAAAAGGGGAAATCGAACGTGATAATCTTTCTGATCGAATAAACCAACTGGAAAAACTGGTTAACAGTAAAATTATTAACCTGAACGAAAAAATTGATCATGTAACGAACGAGGATAAGAAAAAACTCGGTAAGATGATGGCCGATCTTAGTCAAAAATTAATCGGAGATTAATTTGACCTACCCACCAAATCCTGAGACGAATTCTTCTCCTCAATCTTCTACCGAGGAGGCACAGTTACTCGCCCAACTGCGCAACGCGCTGTTATCAGAGGATCGCGAAGCGCTTCGTGCTTTACGTGACGAATGGGAAGATGACGAGCAATGGTCAGAAAAAGTTGCCCCCATTATTCAGGAACGTTTACATTTTTTAAAAGAAAATTTTCACGCGGAATATGGAGATGCCGTCCGTCATATCGTAACCGATCAACTGGCCAACTCTCAGGATGAGATTATCAATATCATTTACCCTCGGTTGAATACTATTATTAAAAAATATATTACTGCACAATTTCAGATACTCAAAGAAGGAATTGATGGTCAGGTAAAATCTGTTCAAAATCGTTTTTCTCCCCGACATATTTTTGGTCGTTTTTTTGGTGCATCAGACAGTGATATTATCATGAGCAATCTGGATCATCCCGAAATTCAGGAAGTGTATTTGATTCAGCGAGATACTGGATTACTGTTGGGAAGCTTTTCAAAAGAAAAGAATCTGGATCAGGATGTGATTGCAGGGATGTTGACGGCAATTAAATCCTTTGTCGAAGATGCTTTTAGTGGTGAAGAAGAGCACTTAGAAATGATTCAATACGAAAATTATAAAATATTTCTCCAAAATTTTCCACTCTATTACTTTGCAGTGGCACTAACGGGATCAATATCTGCGGTAGAAAAAGAAAATTTATCTAATAAATTATTTAGCTTTGCGCAAAATCATATCCCTTTTGACATTACAGTGGTCAATACGACTTTAACAGAAAATATTTCTGCTAACTTGTTTGAGCACTTTAATACCTTAGCCATTAAATCATAATAATAAAACGCTATCATGCTTAGCAAAAAAGTAATTCTCACAGGAAGTTTCGGGGTCGGAAAAACGTCTCTATTTGAACGATTTATCAATAATCTTTTTCAAGATAAATACCTGACGACCATTGGCGTAAAAGTGGGAAAAAAACTGGTACAAACTGAGCAGGGAGATTTATCTATGATGATTTGGGATATTGCGGGAGAAGTGACTCAAGACAAAGTGCCCAACTCCTACTTTCTAGGTACCAGTGGAATTGTTTACGTATTTGATCTTACCCGTCCCTCTACTTATGCTAACATTGTCTCTGATATTACTTACTTAAAAAAGATTAATGAGTTTACTATTATCCGTGTAGTTGGTAACAAAAGAGACTTGGTGGCGGATACTGTTTTGCAAAAAATTCAAGCAGACATTGGTATCCCCATTGACATTTTTACTAGTGCCAAAACAGGTGAAAATGTAGCAGATTTGTTTAATGAATTTGCTAAAGAGTTGATTGCCTAGACTGGTTCTGTCCTTTTCGCTTTACCGCAATCGTTTTTGCTCCCTATCAGACGGTAGTGAGATTGACCTTGTATTTTCTCCTCTATTCCCTACCATTTCCCTTTTTTATCCGTATATTAGTAAATAGATCAAATCATAACCTTTTCACTCGTTTCATTGTTAAGAAGTAAGGTTATTTTGAGTACGTGACACTCGGTTATTTTGATCTAGTTTTTGGATTTTATTGGTAAATATAGGATATGAAAAAAAAAATTTGCTTCTTATTCCTCCTTTTTATCGGGACAATAGCTTTGCCGGCTCAGGGTACCTTCCAACCCAAACGGATTGATAATACACCAGTAGGAATTATCTATGACCGAGAATTTACCTTCGACATTAGGCTGCACACCTACGGACTGGCACTAGGCGTAAACTTTGGTAGAATAAAAACCTACTACCGAACCCGATTCTATCAATTTGAAATAGGAGAACTAAAACACACCAAAGAGAATAGACAAAGCTTTGACTATCATACGGGTATCAATGGTCGTTCTTCCCGTTCCTTTATATTTGGTAAACGCAACAGCTTTTTTGCCTTACGGGCAGCGATGGGTGAAAAACGCTATCTAACTCAAAAGGCAAAAGACCGAGGATTATCTGCAGGATATAGCTATTCTTTCGGCCCGACTCTCGGTATTCTAAAACCTTATTACCTTGAAGTATACCGCCAAAATATAGATAATGATAATTTTCTTAGCACAGAAAAATATTCTGAAGCAAATGCCGATGTTTTTCTCGACGAAAGTAATATTTTTGGCGCGGCTAGTTTTTCACGAGGGTTGAAAGAAATTTCTCTTCGACCAGGTTTTCACTTAAAAGCAGGCGTACACCTTGATTGGGGAGCTTTTGATGAATTCGTTAAAGCACTCGAGGCAGGATTTATGCTGGATGTATTTATCAGAAAAGTGCCTATTCTAGTAGAAAATAGTGATATTCTCAACGCCGAGAACCGACCATTTTTCCTTAACCTGTACATTAATATTCAACTTGGAAAACGTTGGTAACACGTATCCATTTTTGAACAACCTCTACTTATTAACTGACACGAACATGCTGGACTTACCGATAGTTGATCAAAAAGAACCTACTCGCAGAAAACCAAATTGGTTGCGCGTAAAACTACCCATTGGGGAGTCTTACAAAAAAGTACGCAACCTAGTGGATCAATACCAATTACATACGATCTGCCAAAGCGGAAACTGTCCCAATATGGGGGAATGTTGGGGAGCTGGAACAGCTACGTTTATGATCCTCGGCAACACCTGTACCCGATCCTGTTCCTTCTGTGCCGTCAAAACCGGCCGTCCTCCCGAGTATGACGAAGACGAACCGCGCCGCGTCGCAGAAGCGATCAAACTAATGGAAGTCAAACACGCCGTTATTACTTCTGTCAATCGAGATGAACGGAAAGATCGTGGTGCTGAAATTTGGTATCAAACCGTAGTACAAACAAAAGTGGCCAGTCCTCAAACCACCATCGAAACCCTCATTCCCGATGTACGTGCTACCTGGGATGCACTCGAACGTATGATAAGCGCTGGACAGGAAGTGGTCTCTCATAACATGGAAACCGTCCCTTCTCTCTACCGAAAGGTTCGTCCTCAAGCCCGATATGATCGGAGCCTTGAACAAATCAAGCGAACCAAAGCGTATGGTAAACGCACCAAATCTGGAATTATGGTTGGACTGGGAGAAACAGAGGAAGAAGTATTTAAGCTCATGGATGACCTGGTTGCTCATGGCTGTGACGTACTCACCATCGGACAATATCTACAACCTACAAAAATGCACCTCGATGTAGTGGATTATGTGCATCCTGATGTCTTTGAAATGTACAAAGAGGTAGGACTGAAAAAAGGACTGGAGTATGTAGAAAGCGGCCCGCTCGTGCGTTCGTCTTATCACTCAGAACGACATCTTTAGAAACAACGAATGGTTAACTATTCTTTTGACTTCCTAAAATTAATGTCAAATACTTTCACATTTCAAATAACGAATTCCTTGGGAATGGCGATTAAATCAGGTAGCTGGATTCGGATATACGGCCTGTACTTTTTCAATCGCCGCTTCTATTTCTGGTGTTATTTTAACGGCAGCACTACCAATGTTTTCCTTGAGTTGTTCCATATTCGTTGCTCCAATAATGTTACTGGTTAAAAATGGGCGGGTATTGGTGTAAGCTAAAGACATCTGTGCCAGCGTGAGTCCATGGTCTTTTGCAATGCCTAAATAAGCTTCAGTAGCTTGATAACACTGGTCACTTTCGTAGCGGGACATTTGTTTGAACTTATTCAATCTATCTTCAGGACGATCTGTCTTTAGGTGATATTTTCCACTTAACAATCCAAAAGCCATTGGAGAATAGGCTAGTAAGCCGACTTTTTGTTTGATCGCCATTTCAGCCAAACCGACTTCAAAAGTACGATTGAGTAAATTATATGGATTTTGAATGCTTACTATTCGAGGCAATCCATGTACCGCAGATTCTTCCAAAAAGCGTAAAACACCATAGGGCGTTTCATTGGAAATACCCAGGTGACGAATCTTTCCGGCTTTGATATGGCCTTGTATCGCCGTGAGTACTTCGTTGATATTATCTTCCCATTCGTCACTCGGATCATGTTTGTAACTTCTATTACCAAAAAAATTGGACTTACGTTCTGGCCAGTGTAATTGATACAGATCTATATAATCTGTTTGTAATCGACGCAGGCTTCCCTCCAAAGCTGTTTGGATAGAGGCAGGAGAAAAGTCCAACGGATCGCGAATGTAAGTTAGGTTTGGAGAGGGGCCGGTAATTTTGGTAGCGAGAATAATTTGATCCCGATCCTTACGATCTTTTAGCCAAGTACCAATAATTTTCTCGGTACTATGTACGGTTTCTTTCCGACCAGGAACCGCATACATTTCGGCAGTATCAATAAAATTAACCCCATTTCCCAGGGCATAATTCAGTTGTTCGTGGCCCTCTGTTTCGGTGTTTTGTTCACCATAAGTCATAGTGCCGAGGCAAACTTCGGATACTTTAAGGTCGGTGGTTCCTAATAAATTATATTCCATGTTTGAGTAAGCATTTTATAGATTTGATCAGCAAGGAATGTTGATTAAAAAACTATTTCTCTCCTAGTTTCATCGCTGATTTCATTTTTTTATAAAGTTGGGTATTATCAAAAACACCACTAAAATTTTCTGCCCCTGGACCGTAGGCAAATACGGGTACAAGAGCGGCGGAGTGTCTGCCATAAGAAAAATCTGCTTTGATTTTGTTCATTTTTGATCCTTCTTTGATGGTCAATCCCCCCGTTTCGTGGTCAGCGGTGACGATCACTAATGTTTCGCCATCTGCTTCCGCAAAGTCCAGTATTTTTTCAATAGCTGAATCAAAATCTTTTAATTCAGATAAAACATATTTTAGATTAGTAGCATGCCCTCCCAGGTCAATTTGAGAACCTTCGATCATCATAAAGAAACCGTTTTCGGAACGCTCTTTCAAAAATTTTGCTCCCATCAAGCTAGCCGTCGCCAGGTAATCTCGTCCGGCAATATGAGACAGGGGGACATCATCTGCAGTGAAATAAACAAATTTTTGATTCTCTTTAAATTTTATATTACTTAATTTTTGATTTTCAATAAAGTCGGTCATCTGGTATCCTTTCTCACTCATTTCCTGATAAAGGTTTCGATCATCAGAATCACGTCGATCAAAGTATCGTTTCCCTCCTCCGACTAAAAAATCAACCCCTGAATTGGCAATTTCTTCTGCGATGGGTTCGGAGAAAGCGCGGAGTCGCTGGTGTGCCATGAAAGCAGCTGGAGTAGCATTGACAACGCTGGAAGTCACCACGACCCCCGTCATTTTGTTGGCTTCTTCAGCTTCTTCCAAAATAGATTTTACAGGAACTCCGTCTTTGTCTACTCCTACTCCATTATTGTACGTTTTGACACCAGATGCCATCGCTGTTCCTCCTGCGGCAGAGTCGGTCACCAGGTTATTATAAGAATGCGTTTTCATCAATCCAATAATAGGAAAGCGCTCAAAATTCAGGTAATTATTATTGTCATAAATACCAGCTGAAATTTGGGTAAGTCCCATACCGTCTCCAATCATCAAAATGATATTTTTTGCTTGGGATCCAATAATGGGTCGGGGAGGCGTGACAACAGTAGCGTCAGGTAATGCCTGCTGTGTAGAACCACAGTTTAATAAAAACAGTGGTAACAATATAACTAAAGAAAATCTCTTCATGTGGTAACTTTCTCTCAAAATAAATAGGAGGTCTTCCTCCGTTTAAATACAAATGCTTTTTTTATCCTTAGTGCATCAATATAAATCGCTTTCCGGGCAGGGTTTTGATCAACCCCTTAAATTCCAATTCCAAAATCAATGCAGCCATTTCGCTATTGGTCAAATCAGCTTGATGTCTTAATTGGTCAATATTAATTTGATTCGTATCGCCAATAATTTTCAGGATGTTTTTTTCGCGATTATTCAATTCAGGAAACAGTTGAGCTTGTCGCTTTTCCAGTTCTGCTCGTTTTGACCAGCGCATAATATAGGCAACATCCTCCGCACTTTCCAATAACTGGGCCTTGTGTGCCTTAATCAAATGGTTAGCTCCTTTGCTATAAGGATCATTCAATCTGCCGGGTACTGCAAATACATCTTTATTATAAGCGTTTGCCATTTCGGCGGTGATCATCGAACCACCCTTTCGTGCAGTTTCTACTACGATCACGGCATCCGCTAAACCTGCCACAATTTTATTGCGCATGGGAAAATGTTCCCGATCTGGCCCCATATCCGGCCCAAATTGGGTAAGCAATCCCCCACCCTTTAGCATTTTTGCGGCGATGGGTTTATGTGCAGCTGGATAAATCTGGCTCATTCCATGTCCCAATACGCCTACGGTTGGTATTTGCAAAGATAAGCATTTCTGGTGGGCAGTTACATCAATTCCATAGGCTAATCCGCTGATAACCGTCACTTGATATTTCGCAAGTCCTTCTACGATGTCTTGACAAATAATTTTACCATTTTCGGTAGGTCTACGGGTACCGACTATCGCCACAGTGCGCTCTGCGTTCAGATTAGCATTACCTTTGTAATATAACATCATTGGACTGTCGGCAAATGGCGTAAGACGAGACGGATAATTAGAATCTTTAAAGAAAAGCGCCTGAATTTCATGCTCGTTGATAAATGCAAGGTCGGTCGCGCTAAGTGCTTCAACATCAGCATTAGCAATATTTTCAGCCATTGCCCTTGAAACACGTGGAATTTTAACCAAAGATTTCGTATTTTCTCTAAAAACAGCTTCTATTCCACCACAGGTATCGACCAAAACACGAGCAGTGCTGATACCAACTTGTGGAATTTTTGTCAATGCAATTTTATAAATTAGGTTTTGGTTCATATCTTACGGATTAATTCCTGCAATTTAAAGAAAACAAACAGTTCTACGTTATGAGTAAGAAAAAAAAATCTGTCCTGCCTGGTATTGAAGTACTGATTATCTTGGTATTTTTTATTAGTTTTTTGATTTTTGCTGTTCCTCGCTGCAATAAAAAGAAACTGGATTATCAAAATCAATTTCCTGAAAACGTCAATAACCCCACAGCAGCTAACAATGATCCATTAGCCACAGCAGATACCATCATTGTTGCTACACCTGCTGCTACGCCACCCGCAGTAGCAACTACACCCGTACCAACCTTACCGCAAGGTGGTAGAAATTCAGCAGCAAACGCAACTACTTACGCTACCAGACTGTATGTCACCATTGATGGACTTAATGTGCGAACAGGACCAAGCTTGGATAGTACAGCTATTTCTAAATTAGCACTTTACGAAGAGGTCTATTTCCTAAATGAAATCACTCCTTTTACACAGCAAATATCATTAGGTGCCGAAATGGCAAATGAACCTTGGGTAAAAATTAAAAGTCGAAGTGGACTCGAAGGATGGGTATACGGCGCTGGAGTGTATTACTACAAAAGAAAACGAGATGGAGTAGAAGAATAAATGATCTAAAAATGAATCTTACTTTTTTCAATTATCAACTATTGAGCTGATTGAAAAAAGCAAGAAAATGATTGTCTTTAAATACCTGCCAAATCATATTGGTACAGTTTATATCGTTCAATTAGTTCAATCAACTGACTGGACATTTTAAGTTGATCTGCATATTTTAGCTTTTCTAAACCTTCAGCCCATGATTTATAATCGGTAGAACCATGCTCTTGTAATATTACAAATTTTCCCTTCGTTAAATAACGACTGTGATCTCTAAAACTTTCCCACGAACTCTCATAGCTTCGAAAACAGCTTCCCCGTAATGCTCGTTTTTTCCCTTTCCATCCACTAGTACATTTCAATCCAAAATGATTGTTACCACTCAATGTAATTTCCCGCTGACCGGCAAAGCTATGAAATAGTCCATTTGCCAAAATAATAGAAGCAGGAATATGATATTTCTGCTGCTCTGCAATGGCAACATGACTAAAACGATCAATATAACTGAGGTACGCCCACTCATCAATTTCACCTGTCGAAGTATAGTCAATCGGAGCTATGGACTGGGTCTCTACTGGAACTATTTTCTGAGGTAGATTATCTATTACACCTGACGTATTAGTAGTGGCTACCTTCCTTTGGGGAGCCTGTTCCGTTAGTTTTTCCTTTGGCGTTTTCTTCGCCGCTTTCCTCGATTTCAAAAGAGGCTGACGTTCCTCAACAGCCTCTTCTACTTCAAGAGGGGCATTCAAATTTAGTTGAAAGGTAAAATCTTTGTTCAAGAAAATGAAACAGCATACGCCAAAGATTAATATCTTCAACCAATTGGTTTGGGCATAGGCCCACCAGTGACTTTTCAGCAAAGCCTTTTCCATGATTACGATGTTTTTGTTACTCAAAAAATAAGAAGTGTTTCAATGCTTCCCTACCTTAAACACAAATATAAAACAATATGTTTCAATTTACAAACATTTCAAAACATTTTTTATTATAAAATATGTTTTTCCTATAAATATGCTCGTCCAGGGCCTTATTCTCAAATAACTTTGTTATCTTTATAAAATATAAACGCCAAGATAACCAAGCCTTTTTAACCCAAACAAATATTTTCATGTGGTTCTTTAATACCCTACTCCAGCGGAAGGTATTGGTGTTTTTATTCCTATCTTCTTTCTGCTTTTCGGTCAATGCGCAGTTTAAAATTAACAGTGGCTACGATTTAGATTATGCGCTTCCAACTACCTTAAATCAAATTTTAGATAGTTACAATAGCCAACATCCAGAGGCCATACAGGCTTTTGATGCATTTCATTTTAGTAATGGACTACTCTTTGGATTGCGGTATGAGGTTGATTTTCTAGGAATTGAAGCGAGTTGGATTTACAGATTTAGTGATGAGGAATCAGTTCTTTCTGAATCTACTGATAGTAATACGGGTATTAAACTTCTGGGAAGATTTCAGACCTTTTCTTTTGGATTAGACAATCAGTTTTCTTGGTTTTCCTATGGAGGCTCCGTGGATTACAATCTTACCCGAATAAAAGCCAATATAAACGATCAGACGACTAAAACCAGCTTTTTAAAAGATGAAAATTTTGGAGCCACCTTTTATTTGGGATTCAATACGTCCCGATCTAATCAAATCCAATTAAGTCTACGACCGTTTGTCAGAATTCAATTGACGCCTGTTAATTACAGACAGTTGGACCTGAAACTTAATGAGTCTCCTACTGTCAGTGATTCTTCTGATCGACCTTTTACGTTTGGATTACGAATTATCTTTACGAACGGATAAAAATAGAGAGGAAGACGGTCGAGAGACCGCCTTCATTATCTTCTTGGATTATAATTTGTTTCCTCTCCTAATAATTCACCATGATCATATTCTTAAAAGACTTGGTATAAATAAATTTCCAAGTCTCTAAACATTCTACTTACCTCAAACTAATACTTCTTTAGCTAATGCAAGCTCGATGTCATTCTATTATTATTATTAAAAATGTGGGAGGATAGGAATATTTCCTACTACAAAGATAAGCTAGATCAGACTTAGACAACATACCTTCTTATAGGTAAATTTAATATTTATTTATTTTAAATAAACAAAGTCCCACTTCTCACTATTTTTTAGGAGAGATGAAGTATAGTGCCGTAATCTATTTAATCAACATTCCTTAAAACAATCAAAAAAATGGCTATCCCACATTATGCGAGATAGCCATTTTTAATAAAACAAAGTGATGGTCAAAAACTAAATGACCATCACTTTTATTTTGCCTTTCGGCAAATTAACTCTTAATTATTCACTAAGATCATCTTACGAGTTGCGGTTTCGGTAGCGGTTTCCAACTGGTAGTACAGTACCCCTGCACCACTTAGTTCGCTACGTTCAATCTGCTCTTCGTTGTATCCAGCAGCATAATCTCGTTCTACTACTTTCAGTACCCGACCGGATACATCATAGATCGTTAGACGAGCCGTCTGTGCTTGCGGTAAGCTAAAGCTAATTGTGGTCTCTGCGTCGAATGGATTGGGACGGTTCTGGAACAATGCAAACTGATCGGCTATTGTTACTCCATCTTTTCCAAATTCAAGCGCAATGTCCAACTTATCACTTCCTTCGCTGTATCCTTCCGCTGGCGTATAATCTGAACTTACCTGTAAGGCTTCGCTCAATTGTACCGCTTCGGTTGCTTTTACCATAATGCTGAATAATACTTCATCATCTGCTACTGTCAATGCCTGACGGCTATTCCAGCTCGTAGTGATGATACCTTCATTCATTTTGGTTAGACCAAAGTTTCCGCTATTCAACTCGCGCAATGCGCCAGCTTCAATATCTATAAACTCAAGTCCAGCTCCAAGATTCAGTGTATACTGGTATCCTTTAATCGCTGTGAAATCCTGCGCTTTAAACGCAATCTCGTAGCTTTGGCCAGCAACTAATGCCTGCTCTTCCAATTGGAAAACCAATGCACCATCTGCACTTCTAGTGTCTCCAGCAGCTAGTGCATTCGGTATCGCACTCGCATTCAGGTCACCAATCTTAACCGCCATAAAGTCTGCAATCTGACTCTGTGTGATGCCGTTGAAGTTAGACATCTCAGGGAATGTACTTGCAAATGGATTCGTTGGATCAGCGAATGTATATTCACGCTCCACAAATCTCCAGCTCGTATTATTGGTAAACTGCTCGTCAATCAACAAGATTACTCGACGCAGTGCGATCATATCCAGGGAGGTAATTGAACCACTATTGTTTACATCCGCAGCAATCAACTTGTAAGGACTATCCAGTACCTCAACTTCTAATAAGTGTGATCCTAATAGAATCAAGTCATAAGTCGTTACACCGTTTAATGGATCATCGTTACGCTCAGGAGTTAACGCATAGTTTTGATCCATAATCACATCAAAATTAAAGGTTCCATCTTCCGATAACTGTGACAATGCACCTGTACCTGGATTTTCCAGAGACATCATTACATTATCCACCATTTCGTGTTCTTCGTCCATTAATGATCCACTAATCGTAGCTGAAACTGCTGCATCTGGTTTAACCCAGAAGGTTTGTTTAGCCGTAGATTCGTTTCCACAAGCATCGGTGGCAGTCCATACACGTCGGTAATCAAAACTTTCGCCATCATCACAACTGTCTTCATCACCTGTTACAAACTCAGTAATAAAGGTCAGGGTTACCTCGCTACATCCGTCTTCTACTTCTACCTCACCAAATGTTGGAGGGAAGTCACTACATCGGATCAAGGCGCCTTCTGGAACAAAAGTAAACTCAGGTGCATCTGTATCT
>Ga0114957_1002247_pt1 | contig 18814 bp, 7 predicted proteins | sample BantaG_FD_87175 | JGI IMG/M metagenome (GOLD analysis project Ga0114957, IMG submission 87175) | Marine algal microbial communities from Bantry Bay, Ireland - BantryBay_4 metaG | ecosystem: Host-associated > Algae > Red algae > Unclassified | place: Bantry Bay, Ireland | collected 2014-11-21 | reverse complement strand
GTAAAAGTAAAACGTACCTCCGCTCTTGACTTACAAAAAGTGCTTAAAGCGGAAGGCGTTTACAATAGCGGATTGGATGGTTACTATGGAAAAGGAACTGCTAAAGGATATAAAACCATCAAATCAAAAAATAACCAAATCAAAAAATATTTGATGTTGGCAAAAATGATGAGAGAAAGCGAAGGAAATGATACAGGGGCAAGTCGTTTACAAAAAATAATAAATACTCTTTTAGATACGCCAAATGATAGTGCAATGCTTTTGAAAGCGGAGCGTTCTCCTTTAGCAAAAGCCTATCGTGCTTATGTTTTATTTGAAAATGAAGGTGCACAAGAAGAAGTGAATCGACTGATGAACGGTGCCATTCAACAAGCCTTCAAAGGAAAGAAATTAAAAAATGCACCACCATTCGATTATAATTCAACTTATGCATATAATGATTTAGAGCAATTATTGAAGCATATTGGTTTCATTCATGCAGCGGCTCCAGATGCGGAATTACCTTGTTGGGTTTTTTCACAACATCCAAAAGAGGCGGCTAATGCGTTTGCATCAATTAACAATGATATCGGTATTCGAAACTGCGGAGGAAATTTTATGAGTTGGGAAGAAACTCAATTATTAAAAACAATTGCCGCAGATCTTGATCCTGCTTTTGGTAGTAATGAGAATCAGTTGTCACTTTATGCCGCTAAACGTGCCAAGCTATTTATTGCACCTTTGAAAATGAATGCAGATGAAGCAAAAGAAATTCAGACTTGGCATCAATCAGTTTGGACTTCATTAGAAGAGTGGGGAAATTCGGATCCTATTCACGATCAAAGAGTAACGGCATTGAAGGTTGCTTACTTTCAATCGCAGGTTCGGTTAGAGGATTATTTTATGAATAAAGGATTCAAATATAAAGAAGCAAAACCTTTGGCGATGTGTGTATTGCAAACGATTGTAGGGACTCATTTTGTAAATTATTTGAAAGGATAAGACAAACCTGTATAAAAGCAAAACACTAAAACTAATTATGCGATGAATATAATCATTCCAACTTTTATTGTTTGTTTATTACTTGTGGTTTGTAGTTGTAAGGATGAGATATATCCAGAGGAAGGAACTTATCACGGTATAATGGAAGCCTATGAAATTGATAAATTTGTTGTTTTAGATGCAGATTCTAATTACCAATACATGGAAGAAAGAACGGATACTTCTTTCGTGAAAAATATAATAGTTAGAGTGGATTCAGATACGATTTTTCTTGAAGGATTTATATTTGATGAAATTAATATTGGGCAGTTGATTCATGAATTTGATTACGTACCTAATACTAGCGGTTATTCTAAAGTTATTTTTGCACCTCATAGTATTAATTTTAAATTTACATGTGGAGATTCTCTAAAAATTAGTTACGGTGTTTTTTCTGGAATGGGAGGACTTGGCTCAGGAAGAGGATTGAGATTTAAAGGTGTAAAACAATAATAAAATGTTATCAGCTATAGTGTATTAAACAAAAGCCTTTGTAATTTGATTGTTACAAAGGCTTTTGCTTTTATATATTAGGAGTTACAACTTAGTCGAAGTTGCTGATATGAAGTGAGACTCGGAGGTTTTACAAATTACGAGTTAAGAATTAAACGTGTTTAGAAAAAATTTCTTTGAAATTATTTATGTAAGATTTTGATTTTTTAGACGCAGACTTTTTAGGACTTGCTTATGACCTTGTATGACTTCACTTAGCACGTGTATGACTTTCTTTATTTTCCTCTGGAAAATATTCTAAGACTTAACATTTTTTGAAAAAAATAAAAGAAGTCATACACGTGCTAAGTGAAGTCATACAAGGTCATAAGCAAGTCCTAAAAAGTCTGCGTCTAAAATTTGTCCTAATTATAATTCTTCTCTTTCAAAGTTTCAAAGCGAAAACCTTGCTGAGAAAAATATTCTAATACTTTAGGAAGCACATACTCTAATTTATCTTTCGCTTTAAGGCTATCATGAAAAACAATGATAGATCCCACCTTTGTATTTTTCAAAACATTTTCCAAACATTTTTCTTTAGAAATTTTAGGATCAAAATCACCACTCAAAACATCCCACATAATAATCTCATAATGTCTTTGGAGAAATTGAGCTTGACGAGGAAGCATTCTTCCATAAGGTGGTCTAAATAAAGAAGACTTTACTAGATGTGCACAATTTCGAATATTGTGAAAGTAAGGAATGTTTTCTGTTCCCCAACCGTTAAGATGGTTGAAGGTATGATTACCGACTCGATGACCTTCGGAAAGTACTTGGTCAAAAACAGCGGAATGTTTTTTTACATTTTCCCCAACACAAAAGAACGTAGCCTTTGCATTGTATTTTTTTAATTGTTCGACAACCCAGGGAGTTACTTCAGGGATCGGACCATCATCAAAAGTGAGATAAATCACTTTTTCTTTAGTGGGTATTCGCCAAGTAAAATTGGGGAATAAGTTTTGAATAAGTTGTGGTGTTTTTACAAGGTACATAATTCTATTGGTGTTGTATATAATAATTTTGAATGCTGAATTTTAAATTTTGAATGATCGAAAAATCTTGAATCATCATTTTTCGATCATTCAAAATTCAACATTCGACGTTCAAAATTAATTTAATTGCTTGGGGAGTGGCTAGAAAAAGGTGTTACGAAAGGTTGGCTTTTTTTGTTATTATCTTATAATATAAAAAACAAAAAATGGTGAACCTTTACGAGGACAATTTCATTTCATTATCTTTGCACCGAATTTCAAGTATGGACAATTTTAATAATAAAAGGTTAGTAAAAATAGAACGCCTAAATATTAAAATTCGCTGCTTAAAATTTCAATCAAATGTTCGAGTCACAAGGTGACTTCAAGTCACCTTGTGACTTGCGATAAAAATTAATTTTTCAAAACAGTAAATAAATTTTTCAATGTCAAAAATGAGGTTAAGATTTGCACCAAGTCCAACAGGAGCTTTGCATATTGGCGGAATACGTACAGCACTTTATGATTATTTGTTGGCTAAAAAACATGGAGGAACTTTTATCCTTCGTATTGAAGATACAGATCAAAAACGATATGTAGAAGGTGCGGAGGAATATATTATCAATGCTTTAAAATGGTGTGGTTTAGAACCTGACGAAGGGCCAGGTATTGGAGGAGAACATGGTCCTTACCGACAATCTGAAAGAAGAGAAATTTATCAAAAATATATTAAAGTATTATTGGACAAAGGTCACGCTTATTATGCCTTCGATACTGCGGAAGATTTAGATGTAATGCGAGAAAAAGTGAAAGGAGAAGGGAAACATACTTTTCAGTATGATGGATCTACTCGTATGCAAATGAAGAACAGTTTGAGTCTTCCAGAAGATGAAGTAAAAGCATTGTTAGAAAACGAAACGGAATACACGATTCGATTTAAAATGCCTGATAATGAGACAGTTACCATCAATGATTTGATTCGGGAAGAGGTAACTTTTTCTACGGATAGGTTAGATGATAAAGTACTGATGAAGAGTGATGGATTACCAACTTATCATATGGCAAATATTGTCGATGACCATCTGATGGAAATCACACATGTCATTCGAGGAGAAGAATGGTTGCCAAGTACAGGGCTGCACGTATTGATGTATCGAGCATTTGGTTGGGAAGATACGATGCCGCAATTTGCTCATTTACCTTTGATTTTAAAACCAGCTCCAAGTACTTATATCACTAAGAAAACAAAAGGAGAATTTGCAGAAAGTTTTGCTGCTGAATTTGTGCGATATACTGTCCTAGGAATGAATTTTGAAGAGGTGAAAAAAATCACTCAAATGGTTTTTAACAATCCAAAAGATATTCAAAGTCAATTGAAGGTTGGGAAAAAAGATGACGAGAAAAAGAAAGCCGTTAAAGCGTTTTTGAAAAGTGCGATGTATGGAAAATTAAGTAAGCGAGATGGTGATCGATTAGGTTTCCCAGTATTCCCACTTTCTTGGAAAGGAAAAACGGAAGAAGATTCTTTTGTAGGATTTAAAGAAATTGGGTTTGACGCAGATGCCGTAAATAACTTTTTAGTTTTCTTAGGTTGGAATCCTGGTACGGAACAAGAAATCTTTTCTATGCAAGAAATGATTGAGGCATTTTCTTTGGAAAGGGTAGGGAAGTCAGGTGCAAAATTTGATTATGAAAAAGCACGTTGGTTCAATCAACAATATTTAATGAAAAATGATAACAATACAATTGCAAAAACCCTAAAACCAATAGTTGATGCAAAAGGAATTGCGGTTGATGAAGATTTTTTAGCAAGTGTTGCAGGATTGTTAAAAGAACGTGTGCATTTTGTTACAGAAATTGTAGATCAAGCCTATTATTTATTTGAGTCTGTAAAATCATATGATGATGCTACGATTCGTAAAAGATGGAAACCTGATAATAGAGGGCGAATGAATGAATTATCTAGTATGGTAAAAAGTATCGCTTCATTTGATGCCAATACGATTGAAACTTCTGTTAAGCAATTTATGGAAGATAATGAACTTGGATTTGGTGATGTACTTCCGATTTTGCGATTGGCGGTTTCTGGAGTTACAGGTGGGCCATCTGTTTTTGATATCATGGCTTTGCTTGGACAGGATGAAGTTACGAATAGAATGGATACTGCTTATGCTTACTTTGATAAAGTAATAGCGGTTTAAAAGATTATAGATTATAGGCGTTTCGAAAAGATATACGAAATAGTGATTTTTTGACGCTGACTTATTATGTTTCTCTATATTGCGTTATTCGAAAACATAGTAAGTCATAAAGGTCATAACAAGTCAGCGTCAAAAATCACTACTTCAAGAAAATAATTTCGAAGAATTTTTTTGTAACGCCCCTAATTCATAATCTTTTAATCTATTCTCCAATCAGATTTTTTCCAAAATTTGAGAAAAATGGAACTTTATTGGTTTTTAAATAGTTTTTAAAACCATATTATAGTCACATAATTTTTCACCCATAAAAAACAGATTATGCCAAAAAAGAAACCACAAAAAGGAAATCCTGAGGTACATGACGAATTAAAGGGATTTGACATCAAAATCAATGAGTTTGGGGAAATCACTTCAAATGTTGGGGTGGAGAAACTAAATGACTTCTTAAATGAAAATGTAGAAGATAAAAAGCTAGTTGATCGAGAAGAATCCGCACAAAATTCTGATAGTCAGGAAGAAGAATAATTTTTTTTAACAAATAATATATTATTTTATTTGTTAAAGTGTCTATATTTTAAATATAGGCACTTTTTTTGTTATGTATATTAGATTGTAGCTAAAGCAAATAAAAGTAAAAAAAGATGACCATGTGAAAAGTTACCTTGTCACTTTTTTCTATATTTGCACTACTGTAAAACCGCGAGAAATGCTTGTATTAGCAAATAATTTATAAATGATAGACTAATCAAGTGTTTTGTGTGATCGTTTTTTTTAAAAATTATGAATCCCAGGAACTTGAGAAATCCCAGGTGCCGCTCGTAAAAATCCCCCTAATAAGTAGTATTTGCTACCTATTTTCCTAAAGGATTATTATTGAGAGATACGTTTTTCACATTCTTTGGTTAGCTTTATATATATGGCTAGTCCATTTAATTAATTACGTTTAAGACACTCATCTGAGAAGACTCTTCTCCAGACTTCATCAAAATTAACCTCTTTTTTCACATCTAGTAGAGGTTTTCTGGTTCCCCCTGGTATACTGTTCTAACATTTTATCACACGAAAATTATTTAATGGTATTACCATTTCACTTAAAACTACTGTTTTAGGATGAAAAGGTAGAATGTCAATTATTTAGCGTCAAACTATTTCATTTTTTGATGCAAGTATTTGCAACACATCCCCTAGTGGGATGCGTACATATGTTTGCAATTAACAAAACATATTAGTTTTTATCGTAATTTTTAATAAAGTTAAAAATATGAAGAACAGAGTACTCACTTTAAAACAAACGCTGCTGGCGTTTTTCACCCTTTTGCTATTCGCCCAGACAGGGTGGTCGCAAAATGAATTTATTTTCACCTATTCGGGTCCCGATACTATTTTTGTAAATAGTAGTTGTGAAGGAGTTGCAGATTGGGGACATCCTACATCTGTATCCATAACTTCCAATGTTCAAGGAATGACCTGTAATGTAACTTCGGGAGTTTTTTCTATTACCGATAATAATGGAAATACTTATCCAACTACCACTATTCCACCTGTAGGAACATTTAGTGCAGGAGATTCTGTCATGGTTCTATATGAAGCGGAAGATGATTGTGGTAATGGTGGATTTTTTGGATTCACTATAGAATTTGTAGATAATTTACCTCCTGTAATTGACGCAGCATCTGTGCCTGCTGATGTTACAGTTACTTGTGCCGTTCCTACTGCTCCTGTGGTAAATGCGACAGATAATTGTGGCGGAACTTTTCCTACAACAGTAGTGGATAATCCAGGGACTGTTGATTATTGTATAGGAGGTTCTATTTTCAGAACTTTTACTGCGACAGATGCAGATGGAAATACCGCTACGGCATCGCAAAATATTACAGTAATGCCTAACAATGGCCCATCTATATCGGCTGCATTTTTAGCATCTGTTGCAGATGTAACCGTTTCTTGTAATTCTATCCCAACTGCACCAACTTTAACTTCGGCAGATATTATGGATGACTGTACAGCACCTGCAGCAGTTACGATAGTAAATAATGGATTGGAGTCAACTTCTACAGGAGGTGCTTGCCCAACTACTTTAGTGATTACTCGAACATGGACATTGGAAGATGATTGTGGATTGACTTTTACTCATACACAAACTATTGATGTACAAGATAATAATGCACCAGTAATTACTCCTCCTTCAACGACAAGTGTAACTATTCAATGTACTGGGGTACCTTCTGATCCTGAAACTCAGATTTTAAATTATGCTGATAATTTTACAGTTACCGATAATTGTGGTTCAGTTGTTTGGACAAATAATTATACGGGATTAAATGGTACTTGTGCAGGAACTGGAACAGCTTCAGTTACTTATACTGCAAGTGATGGGTGTAACTCTTCAAGTGTTACCATTGATTTTGATGTTCAAGATTCTAACCCACCAAATATTACTACGGGTGCTCAAGATATTCAAGTGAATTGTGATGGAACAGGAAATACAGCTGATTTAACTGCATGGTTAGCAGTTGACGGAAATTCTGTTGCAATGGATGCTTGTTCTCCAACTAACTTGGTTATAAAATCTATAGCAGTACCTTCTGACCAAAATACAGATGATCCATTTGCAGCTTTACAAAATGCTATTGACGCAGGTTGTAATGCAGGTTTTGTAGCAACGATTACTGTTGAATTTACTTATACTGATGATTGTGGAAACTTCTCTACAACTGATGCTGATTTTTCTATTTTAGATTCTACTTTTCCAACTATAACTGCTCCTGCTGCGAACTTGACCGTAGAATGTGATGGTGCTGGAAATAATGCAGACTTTACAACATGGTTAAATGCAAATGGAAATGCCGCAGCTAATGATGTTTGTGCAAGTGGAGCAATGGTATGGAGAACCGTTCCAGCAAATCCATCAATTAATTTTACTTGTGGAAATAATGGAAATGTAACGGTTGATTTTTATGTAAGAGATGCTTGTGGAAATGAGAATCCAACTCCTACAACTGCAACTTTTACAATCGCAGATACACAACTTCCAATTTGGTCTGTTAACCCAACTCCATTAACTATTGAATGTGATGGAACTACTGACCCAGGTGGACAAATCGCAACATGGTTATCTAATAATGGAAATGGTACAGCTACAGATGCTTGTAATCCAGCATTGGTAACTTACTCGAATGATTATACAGGAATCTCAGATGGCTGTGGAGCTTCAGGTTCTATCAATGTAATGTTTACAGCTAATGATGGTTGTGGAAATTCTGCAACTCGAACGGCAACATTAACGGTAGAAGATACTACACCTCCAACCTGGACAGTTAATCCTGAATCATTGACAGTACAATGCAATGGAACAGGTGACCCAGGAGGACAAATTGCAGCTTGGTTATCAAGCGTAGGAAATGTAGGTGAAGCAACTGACAATTGTGGAGGTGCAGTTATTACTTTTACTAATGATTATGCAGGAGTAAGTACTGCATGTGGATCAGCAGCTACAATTACTTTTACTGCATTTGATGCATGTGGATTAAGTTCTACTCGAACAGCAACAGTTACTATCGTAGATAACGATGCTCCTACTTTTTCGACATCAGCACAGCCTTTAACAGTAGAATGTGATGCAAGTACTACTGCAAATATTAATGATTGGTTAAATGCCAATGGAAACGCAGTTGCTATTGAACCTTGTGGGAATGTAACTTGGACACATGATTATACTGGATTTTCAGCAGTTTGCCCTGGTCCAGGTACAGCAAATGTAACTTTTACTGCTACAGATGAATGTGGTAATTCTGCTACAACTTCTGCTACACTAACAGTTCAAGATACACAAGCACCTGTCATTACAAATGCTCCAATGAGTATGACCGTACAATGTGATACTTTTGATATGGCATTGTTAAATACGTGGTTAAACAATCATGGGGGAGCTACCGCATTTGACGGATGCTCTACTATAGATAATTCAAGCGGTTCTGCTAACTGGACTTTTACTCAAAATTTTACAGCGAACTGCCCAAGTACTGGTGTTTATAATGTTGTATTTACAGTAACAGATGATTGCGGATTTTCTACTTCTGCAAGTGCTAACTTAACAGTTATAGATATTATTTCTCCTGAAATTTTTCCTACCTCTAATAGTGTTACAGAAGAGTGTGGAGGTGGTGATGACCAAGCCAACTTAGAAGCATGGATTAATAACTTTGGAAATGCAATTGCGATTGATGGTTGTTCTAATCATACTTGGATAAATTTTGATTACGTAACTAATGATCTTTTTCCTGCAGCTGGAACAGTAACATTTGGTGATACTCCAAATTATCCAGTAGTGGCAGCGAATGATTGTAATTGGTCAGTTCAAGTTACTTTTAGAGTAACGGATGAATGTAACAATACATCTACAACTACATCTAATTTTACAATTGAAGATGATACAGCCCCTGTACTTTCTGTAATTCCTGCGGATGTGACAGTTGATTGTCAAGCACCTGCGCCTGCTGTAGTTACTGCAACAGATGAATGTGCCGCTGCTCCAACAGTTGTTTTAGTGGCAGATACGGTAATGACTTGTGCCAATAGTTTTATAGTTACTAGGATATGGACGGCTACAGATGATTGTGGAAATGCTTCAAGTGGTGTTCAAATAATTACAGTAGAAGATAATACAGACCCAACAATAACTGCTCCTGGAGATGTTACTGTTCAATGTGATAATGTACCAGTTCCTGGGAATCCTACAGTTATGGATATGTGTGATACAAATCCTAACATTGTACTTACGGCTGATACCGTATTTGGAACATGTGTAAACGAATATGTCATTACTAGAACTTGGACGGCCACAGATGCTTGTGGAAATGCTGCTTCAGATTCACAAGTGGTTACAGTTGAGGATACTACTTTCCCAACTATCACAGGTACACTTCCAACTGATATAACTGTAGAATGTAATGCAATTCCAACACCACCTGTACCAGGTACAGATATTATTGGAGCTGATAATTGTGGTCTTCAAGCATTTGATTATGCAGTCGCTTCAACTCAAGGAAGTGATACAGATATGTGTAATTTTTATAATTATACTTTAACAAGAACATGGACTGCAATTGATTTATGTGGTAACACAACTGTTCATACTCAAATCATTACAGTAGGAGATAATACGCCTCCTTCATTTACAAGACCAGCTAACTTAACGGTTGATTGTCAAAATGTAAATGATTTAACGATTACTGGAAATATTACAGGACTTTCTGATAACTGTGATGCTGGACCTACTGTAGATTTTGTAGATGTAACAGTATCAACTGGATCATGTCCTCAGAATTATACTTTAGAAAGAACATGGACAGTAACAGATGCTTGTGGAAACTCAGCATCTGATGTGCAGACTATTTTTGTTCAAGATATTACAGCTCCTAATTTTTCTAGCGTGCCTCAAAACGAAACAATTTCATGTACCAATGATGCAAATGCTGATGCGATGTATTCAGCTTGGATTGCAAATAATGGTGGTGGAGTTGCATCAGACCTTTGTGGAACGGTAACATGGTTTGCTTTAGAACCAGGTTCTTATGATATTAATGATGCTAATACTTTCACAACTCCTCCAGCTGGACTAGGAGCGGCAACTTGCCCTTCTGGAACAATGGGTGTTTACCGATCAGATGTAGTATCATTTGTTGCAGCGGATGAATGTGGAAATGCAATAGACCAAACAGTAACATTTACGGTAAGTGATAATACACCACCTGTATTTATAAATTGTCCGATTGATGTTACTTTAAATAATGATCCTGGTATTTGTGGAGCAGCTTCTGCTTTGACTACACCATTAATTACAGATGAATGTGCAAGTTCAAATTCAAATGTAAATGTAACTGTAGTTGAGCCATTTGTTTCTCCCAATCCTGGAGACGACCAAACAATAGTAAATCCAATTACTTTAAATTTCGGACCATTACCGACTAATCCAGCAGTTGCTACTGATCCAGTTAATTTAACAATTGCGTTAGACAACTATGATGGAGAAGAACCTACGGAATTCTTTACCGTACTTGGAGAGGATGGAACGACACTTGGTCAAACTGCTAACTCTGCAACACAATGTGGTAATTCTACAATAACATTGCCGTTGACAGCAACTCAAATAAATACTTGGGTAGCGGATGGAGTTATAACTTTTACTTTAGTTCCAAATGTTACAGTTGATCCAATTTTTGCAATCAATGATATTTGCCCACAAGGCCCACCAACAGGTGGAGGTTCTACGGCAACAGGAACTTTAGATTATAATACCGTTACGCCTAATGGCGTAACTTATGAATATAGCATTAATGGCGGTTCAAGAGTTACTGCATTTCCTGGAGCAGTTGTACCAAATACATTTGATGTAGGAAATACTTCAGTTACTTATTTTGCAACTGATTGTGCAGGAAATGAATCTTCATGTTCTTATTCTGTTACAGTTATTGATAATGAATTACCTACAATGGCATGTCCAAGTGATGTGACTGTATCATTACCAATTACAGCAGATTGTAATGCAGGTACTGCAGTAGACTTAATGCCACCAACAAACATTTTTGATAATTGTGGGTTCCAAAATATGTTCTCACAGGTTCAACCACAAGGAGTTAATTCATTGATCACATTCTCTTACAATCCAAACTACTTGGATTATGTGGCGGATGATAAATCGTTCTCTTTCTTTGGTACTGGTGCCAATGCGGTAAATGGAAATGTAACTTTCACAGTTAGAGTTGAGGGTGATGTTGAAGATGCTGATGAGTATTTTGAAATACGTGGTGAAAATGGAAGTTTATTAGGAACAACACAAGTAGGACAACCTAATGTTTCATTAACTGCAGGAACTTGTCCAACACTTTCTGTAAGTGTAACAACGATCACAGTTCCAGTTGGAACATTTAATGCTTGGGCAGCTGATGGACAAGTAGACATTAGTGCTATTTCTAACAATACATTTGGAACTCCTCCTCCAGGAATTACTGGAGATGGAATTAGCCCAGCATGTACGGTATTTGCAAATGGAACGCCTGATGGAACTCCTGATGGTTCAAGTAATATTACAGTTGTATTAGATTATACAGCAGTAACGCCTACGTACTTTGCATCAGGTGCTACTGTCATTCCAAATAGTATTTTTCCTGTGCCAATTGCACCAGTTACTCATAACTTTAATGTTGGAGTAACAACGGTTACTTATCAAGTAGAAGATATAAATGGAAATGTAACAACATGTACTTTTGATGTTACAATAGAAGATAATACAGCTCCATCGGCAGTATGTCAAGGAGTAACAATTTTTGTAAATCCTGATGGAAGTACTTATACATTAGATCCATCAGAAGTTGATGGAGGTAGTTTCGATAATTGTGGAATTGCATCCATGACGGTTACTCCAAATACTTTTGATTGTGGTGATGCAGGAACAACTTCAAATGTAATTTTACAAGTGACAGATAATGCAGGAAATATTTCATCATGTGCAGCTCCTGTAACAGTACAGACAATGCAATTAGCACCATCATTCTCTATAGGATTATGTGGTGATGATAATTTAAATTTATTTTCGAATGCTCCATCAGGAACATTCACATATGTTTGGTCTGGACCAAATGGATTTACTTCATTTGATGAAAATCCAATTATTCCAAATGCAGATGCAACATACTCTGGAACTTATGTGGTAACGATCACAGGATTGACAGGATGTACGGCAACAGGCGCAGTAACCATTTCAATTAACTCTGCACCGAATACTCCAAACGCAATGGTGGCAGATGGAGATATTTGTTCTAATGAGGATATTGTTTTATCCACTCAATCTTACTCAGGAACAGTTGTGACTTACTCTTGGTATGAAGGTGTTTCTCCAACAGGAACATTAATCAATACGACTCAAGTTCCAACATTGACTATTTCAAATCCGGCAAGTGGAAATTATAGTTACTATGTGATTGTTGAAGTTGATGGATGTCAATCTAATCCTTCGGGAACAGTAACAGTTGCGGTAAGTGATATACCTGTTATTTCAGACATTGCAATTTCAGCAATTGGATGTGCAACTGGAAATGAAGATTTGACCTTAACACCAACAGTAAGTCCAGCGAACGCAAATTATGTGTATCAATGGTCAGGACCTGGTCTTAACTCTTCATCAGAAGTAGTAACTATACCAGATGCCACTTCAGCAAATAATGGATCATATACTTTGGTTGTACTTGGAGATGGAGGATGTTCTTCAAATCCTTACACCGTTGTTGTGAATATTGACGACCAACCTGTAACACCGATTATCACTTCTTTAGATAACCAACTTTGTGAAGGGGACTTATTACAATTACAATTAGTGAACAATCCGTATATCGGATCGAATATTATATACACTTGGAATACGCCAAATCAAGGAATGATTACTACAACTAATGCATCCTTTACTATTCCAGCGGCTACAGTAAATGATGATGGAAATTATTCAGTAATGGTTACGGTTGATGGATGTCCTTCAGTTATATCAGGAAACTTTGCGGTAAACGTCAATGCTATTCCAGCTGCACCAGTTGCAACTTATAATGGCCCTGTATGTGAAGGAACAACTTTAGAATTAACGACGGTTTTTGTTCCAGGAGCAACTTATTTCTGGACTGGACCAAATAACTTTAACTCTACTAATCAGAATCCTGTTGTCTTCCCTGTGGATGCAACTTACGAAGGAATTTATTCTGTATCTATAGTTGTGAATGGATGTCCATCGGTATCATCTGCACCGCTTCTTGTTGAAGTGAATGATGCACCAGCAGCGGTATTTGCTTCAAATAGCGGCCCAGTTTGTTTGGATGATGCTACTGCAACTTTTGACCTTACGGTATCAAGTGGATCAGCTATACCAGGAGCAACATATACTTGGTTCGATGCAGCTACTAATACAATTGTAGCAGGACCGACAACTTCTTTGACTTCAACGATTACAGACTTAAGTACATTTACAGCTGGCGCAAATGATTTTTATGTAGTGACAGATGTCAACGGTTGCCCATCAGCGGCTTCAGTACCGACTACAGTAATGTTTGATTTTGTTCCAAACAATGGAGCATTTGCTGGAAATGATATTTTTGTATGTGATAATAGTTCAGTTGTATTAAACGCACAAGCACCAACAGTTGGAACAGGACAATGGGTTCAAACGGCTGGTGGTACAGTTGTGATTGCCAATCCTAATCAAGCAACAACTTCGATTAGTGGATTAGCAACTGGACAGAGTTATACTTTTGATTGGATCCTTTCAAATGGTTCTTGTATGAATTATGCTACAGATCAAGTAACAGTAGTTGTGGATAACGCAGTTGCTACAGCTGATGCAGGAATTGATATTGAATTATGTGGAGCGACAAGTACTACCTTGAATGCAACAGGTGTAACTGGTGGTATTGCTGGAACATGGACTCAACCATCTTCTCAAGCATTACTAGGAGTAACGATTGTTGATCCTAATGATCCTAACACTTCAATTACAGGATTGATGCCTGGAAATAATTACCAATTCATCTGGACATTAAGTAATGCAGGATGTGGTGATTTCTCTTCTGACATTGTAGTATTAAACAATGCAGGTACAGGTAATGCAACGGCATTTGCTGGAAATGATTTCGATTTATGTGGAAGTGAAGAAACACCATTGAATGCTACTTCAGCTCCAGCTGGAATGATTGGAACTTGGACGACTACTTCGGGTGCAACTATTTTAGCTCCTAACCAACCGAATACATTTGTTACAGATTTACAGCCTGGTGCAAATACATTCACTTGGACATTGAGTAATTCTGTTTGTGGTCAGTTTTCATCTGACGATGTAACTATATTCTACGAAGCTCCTATAGTAGCGAATGATGATGCAGTTACGGTTTCTTATAATGGAACATCTGACATCAATGTATTATCAAATGATGCATTAACATCAGAATATAGTATTTCATTTACAAGTCCTACCAATGGTACGCTTACTGAAAATAATGGAGTCTTCTCATACGCCTCTAATTTTGGATATGTAGGAGGTGACGAATTTACTTATGAAATTTGTAGTGAACTTTGTCCAGATGAATGTTCTATTGCAACAGTTACTTTAAGTGTAGGAGCAGATGCGACATGTGCAATACCATCTATCTTCTCTCCAAACAATGATGGAATTAATGATGAATTCATTGTACCATGTTTAAGTACTGCTCAATATCCTAACAATGAAGTTGCAATCTTCAACCAATGGGGTGATGAAGTATTCAGAGATGGACCATATTTAAACGATTGGAGAGGAACTTACAAAGGAGAAGATTTGCCTACAGGTACCTATTTCTATGTAGTTGATTTAGGTGATGGAACGGCTCCAATGTCTGGTTTCTTAGTTCTTGAAAGATAAAAAGCGCAACGCATCCTTTCCTTTTGGAGAGGATGCGTATGAGCAATTTTTTAAATAAAAATTAAATGTTACGAATATTGATTTTTCAAAATTCATGACACATTTAAAAGCTTAAATAAAAAGTAATGAGAAAAATTTTATTTACGTTCATCTGCGCTCTTTTAGCATTGACCACTTTTGCACAGCAAGAGCAGCAGTACACACAATTTATGTATAATAAATTGTCATACAATCCAGGTTATGCAGGAAGTCACGAGACGGGTTGTTTTACAGGTATCATTCGTAGCCAATGGATGGGATTGAACGGTGCACCGAATACTCAAGTATTGAGTTTTGATATGCCAGTTCGAAATCAACGAGTTGGTATCGGTGCCAATATCACTAGAAATACAATTGGTATTTCTGAGCGATTAACTTTAGATGGAGTTTACTCTTATCGAATTAGAATGGCAAATGGTACTTTGGGATTAGGAGTGCAAGCTTCTATTCGTTACCTTAGTAATGATTATACAGATCCTGATTTGATATCTACAGTTCCTTTAACTGCAGATGGATCTATCCCCGTTGGAACAAGAAGTAAATATGTTCCTAACTTTGGGGCAGGTCTTTATTTCAATAATGATAAACTTTATATCGGAGCTTCTATTCCTAGATTTTTTACAAATAATATTGATTTCAATGAAGTTGGAACAATTTTATCAGAAGAAAAAGTACATGGTTTTATCATGGCAGGATACCGATTTGATATCAATGACAATGTAGCATTCAAGCCTCAAATTTTGATGAAGTATGCTGCGAATTCTCCTTTCGATGCGGACCTTAATGCAAGCTTTGTTTTTAATAAAAAATATGTTGCAGGATTGACTTACCGAATTGGAGGTTCTACTCAAAAGGGAGCAGGAGAGTCATTAGATTTGATGGTAGGTGCTCAAATCACCAACCACGTTTTATTCGGTTTATCATATGATATAACCCTTTCCGAAATCAAAGATTACAGCAACGGAAGTATAGAAGGAGTTGTAAGATATTGTATCGGAAAATCAGAAGGAGAAGATATCGTTAACCCACGATTCTTTTAATTTTGAATTTTGAATGACGAATTTTGAATTTTGAATGAACCGAAAAACGGTAACTCTATAAATTGAGAACACATTCAAAATTCAAAATTCACCATTCAAAAATATTTTCCAGACCTGCTATGAAAAAGAGAATCCTACACAAAAAGTAACCAACCTACACTACATTCAATTTTGAATAGCTCAATTTTGAATTTTGAATAATAACTCAATCTTTTGAGTTTTCATTTTTCAATTCATTCAAAATTCAAAATTAATCATTCAAAATTCAAAAAAAGTGACCCTAGTAGCAAAATGCTACGTATTAATAAATATAGAATTTGTATATATGGTTTTGTGATAATCATTAAGCGTTAACTGTTAGCAGTTAACAGTTAATCTTTAACAGTTAACCATTCACCGTTAAAATTATGTGCCATGTTTAATTTTCAAAAACTTATCGTGCTGAGTCTTTTGGGGCTATTTGCACAACTAGTATTTGCGCAACCTGCTGACAATGAGATGAAAAGAAATCCAGATGCGGTTCAATTGCGAAATACTGCGAACATCAACACTACCAACCTTGAGTTCTCTCCCGCTTATTACCAAAACGGGATTGTCTTTGCTTCGTCTAGATTCAAAGCAGGAAAGAGAGACAAAAAAATTGATGAAACTTTTTTCGAATTATTTTATTCTGATACGGATGGAAATGGCGAGCCATTAAAGGCACGTCCATTCTCATTACAGGTAAATTCTTTCCTTCATGAAGGTCCTGTAACTTTTAGCCGAGCAGGCGATAAAATATTTTTTACTAGAAATAATATTAAAAAAGGAATGCGGAAGTCTGACTCAAAAGGAAAGACTCGATTGAAAATCTATGAAGCGGTGAAAGGTTCATACGATTGGGAAAACATTACGGAACTTCCTTTTAATAATGATGAATTTTCAACTGCTCACCCTACACTTTCAGCAGATGAAACTAAACTTTATTTCTCTTCAGATCGTCCAGGTGGACATGGAGGAATGGATCTTTATGTTTCGACTAAGAGTGGAGACACTTGGGGTGAACCTGTCAATTTAGGACCTGAAATAAATACAGCAGGGCATGATGCTTTTCCATTTATTCATAGTAGCGGAAATTTATTTTTCTCTTCTAATGGACATGGTGGAAAAGGTGGTTTAGATTTATTCATGACCAACATCAAAGAAACTTCCAAGCAAGTGATGAACCTTGGATTGCCATTTAATTCAAGTACAGATGATCTTGGATTGATTTTAAGTCCTGATGGTAAAAGTGGATACTTTGCTTCTAACCGAGAAGGTGGTGCAGGGAAAGATGATATCTATTACTTTACTGCACCTGATGGAATCTTTGGAGCAACGACTCCTGATTTATTAACTTCATTGATTACGGTGTATGATTTGAAAGACAATAGTTTGATTGAAGGTGCATCTATCCGAATCTTCGAACAAAGTGGTGATGGCTTCTTAGGTGGAGGAAATGATTTGTACCAAGCGGTATTGATGCCAATTGCTGATGGCTCAAATGAGATGGTTTTTAAATTGGTTAAAAAAGATGCTGCGTCTCTTGGTGACCCAGATCGTTACTCTGATTCAAAAGGAGAGGCGACTTACGATTTTATGGGAGAGAAAAAATATTTGATTGTTGTAACTAAAGATGGCTATGCTGGAAAAGAAACAACATACTCTACCATAGGAAATGCAACGCTTTCTAACATTAGAATTCCGTTAGACAAACCAAGATGCTCAACAGTCGCAGGGGTATTGAAAAATAAAGCTAATAACAATATACTTCCAAATACTATTGTGAAAATTTGGAATGGATGCACAGGCGAGGAAATTGAAATTTTCTCTAATGACAAAGCTGAATTTGAATACTGCGCAAAGCCTGATTGTGATTATATGATTAAAGGAGTAAAAGAAAATTTCGCAAGTGAGTTTGTAAAAATTCCTGCATCAGAATTAAGCCCTAATGGTTTAAGAAAAGAAATTTACTTATCACCTGTTTCAAGAGGCCCATCTATCGCAGCTGGAACTGTAATTGTTTTGGAAAATATTTATTATGACTTTAATAAATCATCTATCCGAACAGGTGCAGCTAGAGAATTGGATGAGCTTTTAGTGATGATGCGGAACTATCCAAGTATGATTATTGAACTTTCTTCTCATACTGATTCTCGTGGAGGTAATGATTATAATCTACAATTATCTCAATCACGTGCAGAATCTGCAAAGCAATATTTAACGGCACGAGGTATTGCTTCAAGTAGAGTTCGAGCAGTTGGATATGGAGAAGCGACTCCACGTAATCAATGTGTGGATGGCGTAAAATGTTCTGAAACGGAACATCAATATAATCGAAGAACAGAAGTGAAAGTTACCAGTATCGATGCTCCTGTAAATGTTCGATACGGAAATAATGCTCCTGAGATTATTGATAAAAGAAACTAGTAAATCGGTTTTCCAAAACCGACTAGATGAAGTAAAAAAAGGTTGTCGTCACATGAAGTGATGACAACCTTTTTTTGTGGTTGGTTTTGGAAAATTTTTGTGGTCGGTTTTGGAAAACCGATTTACTACAGATTACTCTTGTTTTTCATACCTTGAAGTTTTTGAAGTGCT